>OLVT01000290.1_pt1 | contig 57808 bp, 52 predicted proteins | sample 1673241 | NCBI WGS metagenome assembly OLVT01 (sample SAMEA3178936, study PRJEB25190) | human gut metagenome | biome: human gut; feature: human-associated habitat; material: faeces | place: Austria | collected 2013
AAAAAATGTAAAGGGAAATATCCTCTGGGGTATCCTGATCACCTGGGCACTTGGCATTGTATGCCAGCTGACCGGTCTGTATCAGATTAACCCAGAAGCCGGCTGCTACAGTCTGCTCCCGGATTTCTCCAACGGAATCGCAATTCCGAGCCTGGCACCGACCTTTATGAAGCTGGACTTCAGCCGTGTGGCATCTATTGATTTCGTGGTTGTGATGTTTGCTTTCCTGTTTGTAGATATGTTTGATACCTTGGGAACCTTGATCGGTGTGGCATCCAAAGCGAACATGCTGGATGAGCAGGGCCGCCTGCCGCGTATCCGTGGTGCTTTGCTTTCTGACTCCATTGCTACCGCAGTCGGTGCAGTGCTTGGTACCTCTACGACCACAACCTTCGTAGAGAGTGCATCTGGTGTAGCAGAGGGCGGAAGAACCGGCCTGACCGCAGTGGTATCTGCAATCCTGTTTGCATTATCCCTGTTCCTGTCCCCGATCTTCTTAGCAATTCCGTCCTTCGCAACGGCACCGGCACTGATCACCGTAGGATTTTTGATGCTGACCTCAATCTTGAAGGTAAACTTTGAGGATTATACCGAGGCGATCCCGGCATACATCGCAGTGATCGCTATGCCGTTTATGTACAGCATTTCCGAAGGAATCGCCATGGGTGTTATCTCCTATGTGCTCATCAACCTGGTGACCGGAAAGGCAAAGGAGAAGCACATCACACCGCTGATGTACGTGCTGGCTGTGCTGTTTGTGCTGAAATATATTCTGCTGTAATCTTGGCGCAAGATACTTTCTGTGGTATTACGGAAAGATTTGAACTGTGTTATGGTAATTGAATGATTGTGGAAAAGATCCCGTGGAACTGCCGTATGGATGTTCCATCCGGGATCTTTTTCTTTTGATTGTAGAATCAGGTCCTTTCTATTGTAGAGCGGGATTATTTCTATATTGATAAGACAGAGTTTATCCGGCAGTGGTGGGAACGTGGTGACAGTGCAACGCTGATCAACCGTCCGCGCCGTTTTGGAAAGACCCTGAACATGAGCATGTTGGAGCAGTTTTTTTCCGTGGAATATGCGGGGAGGAGCAATCTGTTTGTGAAGTTTTCTTATTTAAAAGACAGCGAAAAACTGACGGATACAGACCGTGCATTTTTCAACCGGATGCTGTCTGAACAGGGGAGAGACAGCGACGCGACATCATCTCTGTACCAGTTATCCAGCTTTCTGAACCGGTACTATGGAAAAAAGGTGATCATACTGCTGGATGAATACGATACGCCAATGCAGGAGGCTTATGCAGATGATTACTGGGAGAAAATAGTGCCTTTTACAAGAAGTCTGTTCAATTCCACATTTAAGAACAATCCATATATGGAACGTGGAATGATGACTGGAATCACAACGATCAGCAAGGAATCAATTTTCTCGGATCTAAATAATCTGAAAGTGATTACGACTACATCAGAAGAATATGCGGATGCGTTTGGCTTTACAGAGCAGGAAGTATTCCAGGCATTGGACGAATTTCACATGGCTGGAGAACGGGAAACAGTAAAGCTGTGATACGACGGATTTACGTTTGAAGGGAAACAAGTTCTGATCATAAAAGGCTGAGAAAGACAGGGCCTGTGGCTCTCTGGTTCTTCAGAGAGCGGCAGGCCCTGTTTGCAGCAGTGATATTTGCCGGATATACTGTGAAACAATAATATTATTTTTCATCCACCACCTGGAAGATGTAGAACTTTAAATAATAGGAAGCCTGTTCACCGCCGGTCCAAAGAATCGGATGGTCGGCTGCCTGGGTGCGGTATTCGACCTGGCGGAGACGTTTGTGTACGTTTCCTGCAGCTTCGCGGATGGTCTTGGTGAACAGTTCCGGATCCATGAAATGGGAGCAGGAGCAGGTCGCAAGATAGCCACCGTCCTTCACCAGCTTCATGCCGCGCAGGTTGATCTCGCGGTAGCCTTTCACAGCATTTTTGATGGAGCTGCGGGACTTCGTGAAAGCAGGCGGGTCCAGAATGACAACATCGAACTTCTCGCCCTTTTCCTCCAGCTCCGGAAGCAGATCGAACACATCGGCACACTGGAAGGTGACGCGGTCGGAAAGACCGTTTAACTCTGCGTTCTCGCGGGCCTGTGCCACACCCAGTTCTGAAGCATCGACACCAAGAACGGAAGCGGCTCCGGCGATGCCTGCGTTTAAGGCAAAGGAACCGGTGTGGGTAAAGCAGTCCAGAACCTTTTTGCCCTTGCACAGCTTCTGGATCGCAAGGCGGTTATACTTCTGGTCGAGGAAGAAGCCGGTTTTCTGGCCGTCCTGCACGTCGACGATGTAGCGGACACCGTTTTCCACGATCTCTACTTTGGTGTCGAATGGCTCGCCGATAAAGCCTTTTACGCGCTCCATGCCTTCCTGAAGACGTACCTTTGCATCGCTGCGCTCGTAAACGCCGCGGATGGAGATACCGTCTTCTGCCAGAACCTTTTTCAGTTTGTCCAGGATCACCGGTTTCCAGCGGTCAATGCCCAATGCGAGGGATTCGACAACCAGAACATCGGAAAACTTGTCGATGACGATGCCCGGCAGGAAATCTGCCTCGCCGAAGATCAGGCGGCAGCTGGAGGTATCCACGGTGGATTTGCGGTATTCCCAGGCATTGCGGACACGCATCTCGATGAATGCGTCATCTACAACGGTATCTTTTTTGCGGGTCATCATGCGGACGGTGATCTTGGAACGGGTGTTGATAAAGCCCTGTCCCATAGGATAGCCGTCGAAGTCTGCTACCCGGACCAGGTCTCCGGGGATAAAATCCCCCTGGATGGAAGCGATTTCATTATCGTAAATCCAAGCGCCTCCGGCCTTTAAAGCGCGTCCCTCTCCCTTTTTCAGGGTGACGCAGGCGGTAATCTCAAAAAGTCTGTCGTTTTCCTTTTGTGTTATATTCATTTGATTCTCCTTAATCTCAGCCGATTATAAAAATCAGCTTTCTTTGATGGATTCTATTCCGTGAAGAAACAGACGTTCTGCCAGAACTGCCAGCTCTCTTGGCGACTGCTTCATTCCAGACTGAAGCCAGTGCTGAACCAGTCCCACAGAGCCAGCTACGATGAAGGCGCTGCAGGCTTCAAAGCTGGAGGAATTTCTTTTGCGGAACATTTCCATCCAGTCTTCCAGACATTTTTCGCGGATCAGGGCTTTCAGACGGTTGAGAAAATTCAGATCGCCGTTTTCGCCCAGAAGAATTTCTACTAAATCCCCATTCTCTTTTACCATAGAAAAAATTTCTTCAAATACCGGAACCAGTTCATTGTCCGTATTTTTGGAGTTTAGGCGGTTCAGAAGCTGGCGAAAGGCAGTCAGCAGTTCCTCCTCTGTCTGCTCCAGCAGATCGAACACATCCTTATAATGCAGATAGAAGGTTCCACGGTTCAAATCTGCCATTTCCGTCAGCTCCCGGACAGTAATGTCCTGGATTTTCTTTTCCTTTAACAGCTGAGTCAGGCATTCCCTCAGAATTTTTTTTGTCTTGCGCACTCTCCTGTCTACGGTTGCTTCCTTCATTATATTTCACCCCCTTTAAAAGTTTCTGAACGCAAAAAACAAAAATTGACATTTTTATTTAAAATGATGAGTTCTCATCGACTTTGCAATAATTGACCATTGTAAGTAATAAATCGACTTAGTATAATCGATTATAGTTAATAAATCAACAAAAGTCAATTAAAAGAGGACGAAAATTATGAATCAATGGAAAAGAAAATTAACAGCGGTGGGAATGGGAGCGCTGATTGGTCTTGTGTGGGGCTGCACGATTTGGAGCCGGGCTGAAGAGGAGCCTGCTGTACGGAAGGAGGCGGGACAGCAGGAACAGTCGGATCAGGAGCAGCAGGCCAGGATTTTGTACGAGGCTGTCAGCCAGGAGAAACTGGAGGAATATTTGGATGAGCATCCGGGGGGAAGCTGTGAGGATGAACGGGCTTCTTTCCGGATCAATGAAACACTCAATGAGGCGGCGGCTCACCGGCTTTTGGCGGCCATGGAATCTGGCTATACGGATGGAAGGATTCCGGGAGAGGGAACGGTAGAGGAATATTTGGCGTCTCTTCCCCGGCCCAGCAGCCGGACCTGCATGGAATTGTATTTGCGCAGCTGCGAGGACGGTCAGGAGGCCTATGAGAAATTTGAGGAAAAGATGATGGAACGGTACGAAAAAAAGGAGGACCGAAAATATCTTCCGGAATATTACCGGGAAATCGGCATGGCGCAGGCCAAGAGGGACGGAAAGTATGACTTTTTAATGATTCTGATGCGATAGGGACTTAAAAAAGACAGAAGTTTTCAAGACAAGGAGCGGGACATGAAGCGGTTGGAATTGCCAAAATGGAAGGTAAAAGGAAAAACGGGAGAGAAAGCTTCACGGCGTTTGGCAAGGTTCATTATCAGAAAAAAAGGATGGATTCAGACAGTGTTTCTTGTGGGATGCGTATTCAGTCTGATTACCATGCTGTTTGTCAATGTCAATTACGATTTAACAGAATATCTGCCGGATGATGCCCCTTCCTGCCAGGGGCTGGACCTGATGGAGAGGGAATTCGGTTATCCGGGAACCGCCCGGGTGATGATCCGGGATGTGACTCTCTATGAGGCAAAACAGTACAAGGACCGTCTGGAGGCAGTGGACGGAGTGGATCAGATCCTGTGGTGTGACAGCCAGGTCAATATCTACGCCGGAGAGGATTTTATCCAGATGGATGAGATTGAAGATTATTACAAGGACGGCTATGCGGTTATGGATGTAACCTTTGAGGAGGGGGATACATCCCGGCGGACGTCCCGGGCGATTGATGCCATGCAGGAGATTACCGGAGATAAAGGATACTATGTGGGGATGGCAGTTCAGAACAAATCTTTGACGGAAAATGTGGAAAAGGAGATGAGTCTGATTCTGTCCGTGGCGGTGGTGATGATTTTCGCGGTACTGTGCATTACCACATCAGCCTGGAGTGAACCGATTCTTTTCCTGCTGGTGATGGGCGTAGCCATCTTGCTGAACCGGGGGACCAATATCTGGATTGGAACGGTTTCTTTTCTCACCAACAATGTCGCTATGGTGCTGCAGCTGGCCACATCCATGGACTATTCCATTTTCCTGCTGGATGCCTTCTCCAGAGAGAGGAGCGCCGGCCTCAGCGACGAGGAAGCACTGACCAACGCCATTGACCAGGCCATTAATTCCATTCTGGCCAGCAGTCTGACTACGGTAGTAGGCTTTTTTGTTCTGGTATTTATGAGGTTTCGCATCGGATTTGATATGGGACTGGTACTGGCAAAGGGGATCGTTTTCAGTCTGATTACGGTTTTGTTCTTTATGCCGGCTATGATTTTAAAATTTGCCAGGTGGAACGACCGGACGGCCCACCGTCCCTTCCTTCCATCTTTCGAGAAACTGAGCCATATCATCTACCGGAGCAGATATGTGGCTTTAATTGTAATGGCTCTTTTGGCGGCGCCCGCCTATGTGGCGCAGGGAATGAATGACTTCCTTTATGGAAACAGCGCAGTAGGAGCCAGTGAGGGGACGAAGGTGTATGAGGATGATTTGGAGATTACGGAACGCTTTGGCCGCAGCAACATGCTGCTGGCCCTTTACCCTCTGGGTAAGGTATCAGACGAGCGTGAGCTGACGGACCGTCTGGAGGAGCTGCCCTATGTGAAAAGCGTTACTTCTATGGCGGGCACTCTGCCAGAGGGAATTCCGGAGGACTTCCTGCCCTATTCCGTCACCAGCCAGCTGCATACAAAAGACTATGGCAGGATGCTGATTTACATACGAACCAAATCGGAGAGTGAAAATGCCTTTACCTACACAGATCAAATCCGCAGCCTGGTCCGTCAGTACTATCCCGAGGGAAGCGCTCTGGTGGGAGAGACGCCATCTACGGAAGATATAAAAGATATCATCACGGATGATTACGCCAGGGTAAATAATCTGTCCATGCTGGGCGTTTTCCTGGTGGTGATGTTCAGCTTTAAGTCCATTTTGATTCCGGTGCTGGTGATGATTCCCATTGAGGCGGCTATTTTTATCAATATGGCAATTCCATATCTGACGGGAAGTACCATGGTATTTATCGGATACATTATTGTCAGCAGTATTCAGCTGGGAGCGACTGTGGACTATTCCATTCTTCTGACCAATACCTATATGGACTGCCGCAGGAGACTGGAGCCAAAGGAGGCCTGCATGAAGGCAGTGAGCCAGTCTTGTTCCTCCATCTTTACATCCGGATCGATTATCATCCTGGCCGGCTATATCATTCATTTTATTTCTACTACGGCGGCCATCGGTGATCTGGGACATTTGATTGGCCGGGGAGCCCTTCTGAGCGTGATTCTGGTGCTGACGGTGCTGCCGGCGCTTTTGGTACTCTTTGACCGTCTGATTACCAACAATGAATGGGAACGTTTGGGCGCCTGGATAAAAAAGCGCAGGCAGAGACGGCTTGCGGCGCTGAAAAGCCGGATTAAAAAAATTGCAGCATTTGGGGAGGCAAAATGCGATGAAGAATAGAAACAGAGAGGAAATCAGAGACGGAGGGAAAAGAAAAATGAGGGGCGGAGAGCTTTCCAGAAGAGCTGCAGCCGGAGCTTTGGCAGCGATTTGTCTGATTGCGGGAACAGGGGAGGCGCAGACGGTTCAGGCAGCTCCGGCCGCGCCCCAGGTGGATGAGACCATGTATGTCAATCTGGATTATTATGGAAAAACCAGTAAAATTAATGTCGTAAAGGGCTGGAATCTCAACGGAAATACACAGATTACGGATTATGGCGTATATCAGAAGGTAGTAAACATGTCCAATCAGCTGGAACCTGAGATGGGAGAGGGCAGCCTTACCTGGTCTTTTGAGGAAAGTCCTGCCTCGCGGTTTTATTATCAGTGTACCATGGACGAAAGCCAGGTGGTTTTGCCCTGGGATTTTGATGTGTCCTATAAGCTCAACGGGGTGCCGGAAGACGGAGAGAAGCTGGCAGGAGCCAGCGGCCTGGTGGAAATCCACATTCAAGCCATTCCCAATGAACAGGCGAAGGAATATTACCGCAATAACATGCTTCTTATGGCGGCGGTTCCGGTGGACCGCTCCAAATGCTACAGTGTGGAGGCAGAGGGATCCCAAACCCAGAGCTTGGGAGATACTACGGCTGTGGTATTTTCCGCTCTTCCGGGAGAAGAGGGGGATTTTACTGTCCGGATTGGAACAGACAGCTTTGAAACTACGGGGGTAATTCTGGTTATGGCTCCGGGGACGGTAAATGACCTGGAGCATATAAAAGATTTGAAGGAGGCCAAAGATACCTGGCAGGATGCCGGAGATGCTTTCTACGACAGCCTGGATGAGATGGCAGAAGCGGTGGAGGGCATGGAAAGCGGGTTAAAGGCCCTTCAGTCCGCGGCTCAGTCCGCAGAGGATGCAAGGCAGGTGTGGAGCGGAGCAAAGGATGGAATTTTGGCGGGCAATGACCAGGTTCTGGCTTCCGTTTCTGCGATGAATGAACAGATGGCCGCCATGGTGCCTCATTTGGAGAGCGCTCAGGAACAGGCGGAGGTCGTTCATAAAGGAATGAACAATATTGTAAACGCCATGCAGGAGATGCAGGAGCCACTCCGTAAGCTCTATACCCGCCTGAAACACATTCAGAACGAGTCGGAAAGCCTGTCGCAGGAACTGCCGGAAATTCAGAAGCTGGCCCTTCAGATTATTGCCCTGGATGCGCAGCTTCAGGCCAACGAGCAGGTGATTCTCACCGGTATGGAGGACTTCGCGGCGGCGATGGAAGAGGTAGATGCGCTCTATTACCAGGAGGAAGAAGTGGCAGAGGAGGAACAGAAAGAGGCTGATCAGAAAGAAGAGGAGCGGGAAATGGAAGGAGAGCAGGATTCGGGCGGGAGCCGGAAGGTTCCCACCGCTACGGCCAGCCAGGCATCCATATCTCCCAGGAAGTATCAGCTGGTGGGAGCTTCCATGGGGGAGGTTCTGTCCATGCTGCAGGAAAAGGCGGACCTTTTGACGGAGGCTGCAAAGCAGAGCGCCAAGCTGACAGATACGCTAAGTGATTTGGGCGAGGACGTGGGGGATTCGGCAAAGTATGGCAGAGATTTGGTGGACAGTCTGGATCTGACCATCGAGGAGGTGGTTTCCCTCAGGGATTCCCTGGATGTATACTATCCGGAGATTCAGTCAGCTCTCAGTGATACTCAGGAGCTGGTAAACCGGACCGCCCAGGCAGTGGACAATGCGGTTAATACTCTGACCCTTTTCCAGAATACCCTGAAAGCAACCAGCGATTCCTTTGACTCCGCTGCCCGGGATAGTTTAAAGGGCAGCATGGAGATCCTGGACCAGAGCCTGAAGGCCCTGGAAAGCACTGCCTCCATGCGCCAGGCGGGACGCACCATGAAAGATACCCTGGATCAGGAGCTGAACCGGTTTGATACGGAAAACCGTTTCCTATTTATGGATCCGTCAGCCGAAAAGGTGTCCTTTACTTCGGACAAAAATCCGGAACCGGAAACCCTTCAGGTAGTACTGCGCACCCAGGAGATCAGTCTGAAAGACGAGGAGCACCAGGTAATGGATGCGGAAACAAAAAAAACCGAGGTCAGTCCATTCCAGCGGATGTGGAATGTGCTGGTGCGGATTTGGCAGGCGATTGTGGAGATTTTCCGGGAGAGGTGAGGGAAAACGGACAGCGTTTCCCAATGCACTGCTGATTCCGGATGCTGTAGGAGCAGCGGATCCGGGGCTCCTCCATCCGGATTCCCAGGTTTTCACGGACGAAACGGACGGCCTGAATGATGGAGAGGTAGGAGTCCCGCTTGCAGCACCGGGGGCCTCCGATTTCTCCGATTGCCCCAAGGGCGCTGGCGGTCATCTTGTGGGACAGTCCGAAATTATCGCTCCCCAAAGGCGTAGAACCGGTGACAATGGAGACGAACATTCCCGTACTGATTCCGGCGCCGCAGGCTCCCCAGAAACCGCAGGCGCCTCCGGGAACTGACCTTCCCCGGCTGTTCATCTCCACCAACGCCTTTTTAAGATCAATGACTCCGCCGGAATTTTTATAAGCCGTCAGGAGAGCCATTCCCACCATGACATGATGCTCCGGCCCATGCATATGGCAGAAGGGTTGGGCTATCATCCGATTGAGGATGACAGCCGGATTTTTGGAGGTTTCCTTCATACATATCCCAATGAGGCTGTCAATCCCCTGCATGTGACATTCATTGCATACATAATGTCCGTTCACGCATCTGGTTTTGCTCTTTTCCTTTTTATGGCACAGCTCACACTCCATTTCAATATCTTCATTCAGATATTCCAGAGGTGCGCCGCAGATTAAACATTCTTCTCTCATATCGTTTCCCCTTATTCCGGTTTGCGGAATCCTTTCTGTTTGAGGTGCTTATATCAAAAACCGCCAACGGCTACAATCTGATTTCGCTGGATTTGCCTTGCTCATCAGGCTGGCAATATGATAAACTGGAGTCAGCAACTGCCGCGACAAAATTACAAAGGAGCTTCCCATGTCCCATTCAGCCCAGGAAAAAACCAAATACAAGCTTGCCGCATCCATGAAGGAGTGCATGCTGCACACGCCGGTGGACAAGATTACCGTGACCCAGATTGCCAAAGGCTGCGGCGTTACCCGTCAGACCTTTTACCGGAATTTTCTGGATAAATACGACCTGATCAACTGGTACTTTGACAGGCTGGTGCTCCAGGCCTTTGAACAGATCGGCTACGGCTCCACCGTACTGGAAAGTCTGACCCAGAAGTTCCATTTTATCCTCAGTGAAAAGGTATTTTTCACCCAGGCCTTCCGCTCCCACGACTGCAACAGCGTCAAGGAACACGATTTCCGGCTGATTCTCCAGTTTTACACGGACCTGATTGCCCGCAAGTCCAGCAGGCCCTTAAAGGAGGAGCTGCAGTTCCTTCTGGAGATGTACTGCCAGGGCTCCGTGTACATGACCAGCAAGTGGGTGCTGGGTGGCATGAAGGATTCCCCGGAGGAGATGGCCCGCAAGCTGGTGGACGCTATGCCGCCAAAATTGGCTCAGGTGTTTGAGCAACTGGGGCTTTTATAACTTGGAAAAATGAAGCAGGAAAGTGACAGACCGGTGAGTTTGTCACTTTTTTTCTTCCGGCTTATTTGTTATAATATTAACAAATAATAACAGTTCAGGACGCCGTCCCGGACCGTTACAAAAAAATATAAAGGAGTGCAGGAAAATGGCAAACAGAATCGTGTTAAATGAAACCTCCTACCACGGCGCGGGAGCCATCCAGGAGATTGCGAATGAGGCGAAGGCCAGAGGATTTCACAAAGCGTTCGTATGCTCTGACCCGGATTTGATTAAGTTCCAGGTAACCTCCAAGGTGACCAAGGTGCTGGAGGATGCTGGGCTGGACTATGAGATTTACTCCAACATCAAACCCAATCCCACCATTGAGAATGTGCAGACCGGCGTAGCCGCCTTTAAGGCTTCCGGAGCGGACTATATCGTAGCCATCGGAGGAGGCTCCTCCATGGATACGGCCAAGGCCATCGGCATCATCATTGCCAACCCGGAGTTTGAGGACGTGAGGAGCCTGGAGGGCGTTGCCCCCACTAAGAAGCCCTGCGTACCCATCATCGCTGTTCCCACCACCGCAGGAACCGCTGCCGAGGTGACCATCAACTACGTTATCACCGATGTGGAGAAGAAGCGCAAATTCGTCTGTGTGGACACCCACGATATTCCCGTTGTGGCTGTCATCGACCCGGATATGATGTCCTCCATGCCCAAGGGACTGACTGCCTCCACCGGTATGGACGCTCTGACCCATGCCATCGAGGGATATATCACCAAGGGCGCCTGGGAAATGACCGACATGTTCCACTTAAAGGCCATTGAGATTATCTCCAAGTCCTTAAGAGGGGCCTGCGAGAATACCAAGGAAGGCCGCGAGGGCATGGCCCTGGGCCAGTACATCGCCGGAATGGGTTTCTCCAACGTAGGTCTGGGAATCGTTCACTCCATGGCCCATGCCCTGGGCGCTGTCTATGACACGCCCCACGGCGTAGCCAATGCGATCCTGCTGCCTACCGTCATGGAGTACAATGCCCCCTGCACCGGAACCAAGTACCGCGACATTGCCAAGGCAATGGGCGTAGAGGGTACTGAGAACATGACCCAGGAGGAGTACCGGAAGGCCGCTGTGGATGCGGTGAAGAAGCTGTCCGCCGACGTTGGAATCCCCGCAGACTTAAAGGAGATTGCCAAGAAGGAAGACGTAGACTTCCTGGCTCAGTCCGCTATGGACGACGCCTGCCGTCCCGGCAACCCCAAGGATCCTACCTTTGAGGATATTAAGAATCTGTACCTGTCTTTGATGTAAATACAGCGTACCCGCAGCAAGAAAGAGCCCCGGAGGGGACAGAGAATCGCTGTGTTCTCTGCCCCTCCGGGGCTCTTTGAATGGGAGCGGCCCCTTTCAGGATTTTTCAGGACGTTCCCTTCTCAAACAGTCCCATGAGCCGCTCCTTCATCTTCTCCCGGCGGCGGCTCGTCTCCTCCTCGTCCCGGGAAAATACTCCGTCCAGCTCCTGGAGCACATCTCCCTCCCGGATGGCCTCCGGAAGGTCCTTTAAGGGAAACACCGCCTTCTTTTTATCTTCCGTTTCGCAGACGGCCAGCCCTTCTTCCAGACGGTCTACAATATAGCGTATCATTTGCATTCCCCCTTTCTTATTATAATCAAGTCCGCGGCTACGGATTGCACTGTCCGCAGGGCGAATAACCCTCCTCAATCAGCTCCTGCCGGCTTCCGGTGTATTCCTGCCGGTTGTCCTCCCGAATCCGGCTGACAGAAGAGCAGTCCGGCAGATGAAATTTTTTCGTGTTGGTATTTAAAATATAGAAATCATCTGCTTCGGATTTATCTGCCCCGGATGCTTCCGGAGAAACATCCTGCGCCGCCATTTCACTGCCCTTTCCGGTGTACCAGGTGATGGATTCTCCATCGCTTGCCGCTACAATGGTACCCTCCAGGTCCGTCCGGAACACTCCGATTCCCCGTTTCTGAAATTTCTCCAAGGTTTCCTGGTGGGGATGGCCGTAGGAATTATCCTTCCCGCACTGAATCACCGCCCAGGTGGGATTGACCCGATCCAGAAAAAGGTCGCTGGAGGAGGTGCTGCTGCCGTGATGTCCGGCCTTCAGGATGTCGGCCTGAAGCTCCGGAACGTTTTCGCAGATATCCTTCTCCGCCAAAGCCTCGGCGTCGCCGCAGAGGACCGCGTGGTTTTCACCGTATTCCACACGGATTCCGATGGACCAGTTGTTTAAGTCGTCCCTGTAATCATCGTTGGGGGACAGGATGGTGAAGGAAGCCTCTCCCAGCTCCCACACATCTCCAACCTGGGGCATGGTCAGGCTCAAGCCCCGGGCTTCCACCGCATCCAGCACATCCTCAAAGGTAGCGGTAGTATGCTCGGCCGGAGGAAGGAATACGCGCCCTACTTCAAAGGCCCGGATCACGTTATCCAGGCCGCCGATGTGGTCGGAGTGGGGGTGAGTGCCGATGACGTAGTCCAGCCGGGTGACGCCCTGCTCCTTCAGATAGGAGACTACCACTTCACCCTGGTCGTTTTCCCCGGCGTCCACCAGCATGCTGTGGTCTTTCTGCTGAATTAAGATGCTGTCTCCCTGGCCAACATCAATAAAATGGATCAGAAGGCCGTCTTCAGGAAGATCCCGGGCCTCCCCCGGAGAGACTTCCGGCCCCTGACCGCAGCCCGCCAGGACGAAAATCAGGAGAATGATACAAAGTAAGTAAGAAAACTTCAGTCGTTTCATGTTCCGTCGCGCCTTTCTGTCAGTTATAGAGGTCATTTTTAAAAAAGATGAAAAATCCGGTAAGCTCTGGGCTCGGTCAGCCGTTTCAGACGGCCAATGCACCATATTGCCCCTCCCAAAGCCAAAAGGGTCAGAATCAGCTGAGCTGGCAGGGAATTTAAAAATTCCAGGCTGCCGGTGAGGGCCGAGATAATTACGGAGACCAGATTGGCGGACATATGCAGCACCAGGGAGGCGTAGAGACCATGAATTTTCTCATAAAGCCAGGCGCAGAGAAAACCCAGGCACAGAGCGTAAATCCCCTGGACCACGTTTCCGTGAAACAAGGCGAAGAGCAGGGAGGAGACGGCGGCAGCGGTCATCCAGGAAAAACGCTCTCGGATTAAAGCAAAGATGGTTCCCCGGAACACCAGCTCCTCCACAGGCGGAATGATGAATACCAGAAACAGCAGCTGCAAAGGCAGAGGCGGGGCGTAAAGCTCAGCGGCCACCTCCTGGCTGAAAGCGGGGAACAGAAGATCCAGCCGGGACAGGGTTAAAAGCCCGTTAAGGCCGATGCAGGAAGCCGCTCCCAGGGCAATGACTAAAAGAGGCGCTTTGTCCTTTAAAAAGCGGGGCGCGTAAGTAAAGTGCTGGCGCCGCCGCTGCTCTTTCTCGTAGAGAAACAGAAGAAAAGGCAGGGCAATCAGCTCGCCCAGGCCGGTAGCGGTCACCGCTCCCAGTCCCGGAACAATAAGAACCAGGAGAGTGGGGATTCCCAGGTAAAGGAGCAGGCTCAGCAGTATTTTTAAAATAATCATAATCGTTCTTCCTATCTATTTGAAATATAAAGGATGGCGGAAAAATGGGCCAAGAGGGCCGGAATCTATCCCCGGTACCGGTTCAGACAGGCGAAAATTTCCTGAACCCTGGGCATGCACAGCCCCATAGCTCCGTAGGAGGTGTCGCCGATAGCCGTAAGGCCGCCCTTTTGGATTTCTTTCGTCAGCAGATCCACAATCTGCGAAACGGTGTAGCGGGAGAACAGCTGCTTTTCCACGCACCAGCGCATCATCTGGGCCAGGGCCGCGGTCTGTTCGCTGTGAATCAGCTGTTCCACAAAGCGCAGGTCCACCTGCTCTTTTCCCACCTGAAGAGAATCTTTTCCGTAAACCTTGGTCTTAATCCGTTCCTCTCTCCGGGAATCCTCACGGCCTCCCCGGACGGAACCGCTCCGCCCACTGTTTCTCCCGGAGGAGGCAGCGGCGGCGATGGATAGTTTCCGTCCGCCGGCGGGCAGGGAAAATCCTGGGGCAGAGGTAGTGGGGTCCTGGCCGTAGCGGACGCAGGCCTCCCTGACCTTTCGGGTAATATCAAAGGGCCGATAGCAATCCATCTGAATCACCGTATCCGCGATGTAGAAGTAAGCCCCCGAGCTTCCGGCCACCATCACTGTGGAAATGCCGGCCTTTTCATACAGGTCCCTGGCCCGCTCGATAAAGGGGGTGATGGGCTCCTTGTCCCGGCTGATAATCTGCTGCATCAGCTCGTCCCGCAGCATGAAGTTGGTGGCGGAGGTGTCCTCGTCGATGAGGAAGGTTCTGGCGCCGGACTCGATGCCCTCAATGACGCCCGCCGCCTGGGAGGTGCTCCCGCTGGCGTCCGGAGTGGAAAAACAGCGTGTATCCCGGCCGTTTGGCAGGTCGTTGATGAACATGGAAATATTGACATTGTTGATGCTTCTGCCGTCCTCGGCCCGAAGCTTCAGTGCCGTTTCATCCGTAATCACATACTCCCGCCCGTCCCCTGCGATGTGGTTGTAGACTCCCAGCTCCAGGGCCTTCAGCAGGGTAGACTTTCCGTGGTATCCTCCGCCTACAATCAGGGTGATGCCGCGGCGGATTCCCATGCCGTTTGTGGGGCCTTTATGGGGCAGATTCAGTGTTACCTTTAAACTTTCCGGGGAGAAAAATGCCACGCCCCCCTTCATGGGCCTGCTGGAAACTCCGCTTTCCCGGGGAAGAACGGAGCCGTCGGCTACAAAGGCAGCCAAATCCAGCCGTTTTAATTCCTGGCGGATAAAGTGCTGATCCTCCGCCAAATCCGCCACTGCCTGGACCTCTTTAGGATTGCGGCTGCGGTAGAAAAATACGCTCTGCACGCATTTCGGCAGAAAATCGAAAAGGATTTTAATCAGTTCACCGGAATTGATGGTCCTGCCGAAGGCGGGAAAGCCCACCTCGAAGCGGGCGGTGATGCCCTTCTCATCACACTGGCAGGCGGTGCGGGAAAGGATTTCCGGCCCCGGATTGCTGGTGGCGATGAGGCCGCTTTTTCCTGAGCCCTTTGCCTTAAAATTAAACCGGGCGATTTCGCCGGCAAACTGGCGGACCAGATAATCCTCAAAGGCGGTCCGTTTCCAGGGCGTATCAAAGAGGAAGGCGGGATATCCGGCCTTCTGGTGGGAAACGGTTACGCTGACCTTGGAGGGGGAGGCGAAGGGGTCTCCCTGGACATGGTCAATGGACAATATATATCCCCCAAAGGCGTAGGCGCCCTGAGCGGATTTGTAAGCCGGATAGCTTTTATGGTCAATGGATTCCAGTAAACGTCTCAAATCTTCAGCTTGCTTCATCATAATCTCCATTCCTTTTATTAGACGGCGGGTGTCTTCCTGCCCGGACCTGCCCGCTGTCTGAAACTGTTACCATTTTAAAGCAGAAAAAGAACCATTGCAAGTATTTTCGCGGATTGACGATTAATGATGAAAATGGTAAACTGACTGTGACAGTTCAGGACGGCGCCTCATCCGATGTGATCACAGGGGCAAAAGTACGTTGATAAGCGAGCTTAACGCCTGTTTTTGCCCCTGCTTTCCCGCCGTCCTGAACTGTTACAAAACATTTGGGAGATTTCAGCATGAAGGGGATACTGAAAAAGATGGCCGGTCTGCTGCTGGCAGCCGGCCTTAGTATAGGATGCGCGGGAACGGCCCTGGCAAGGCCGGACTGGCCTTCGGACATGGGAATCATGGCTGAGGGCGGCATCGTTATGGATTTTAACTCGGGGGCCGTCATCTTCGGACAGAATATCCACCAGGCCTCCCCGCCGGCCAGCATTACAAAGCTGCTCACCGCCCTGGTGGTCCTGGAGAACAGCTCTTTAGACGAAACGGTCACCTTTTCCTACGACGCCGTCAACAATGTGGAAGCCGGAAGCGGCAACAAGCTGAGTCTGGAGACCGGGGACCAGCTGTCGGTGGAGGACTGCCTGTACGCCATGCTTCTGGTGTCCAGCAACCAGGCGGCCAACGCCCTGGCAGAACATGTGGCAGGCAGCCGGGACGGCTTTGTGGAGATGATGAACCAGAAGATTGAGGAGCTGGGCTGCGGGGAGAGCCGGTTCGCCAATCCCTCGGGCCTCAACGATGACAATCAGTACGTCACCCCCTACGATATGGCCCTTATTGCCAGGGCGGCATTTTCCAATGAAACCCTGCTGACCATTGATTCAGCTAAAACATACGAAATGCCGGCCACCATCAACAACCCCGACGGCGCGACCATCCAGATGGAGCATCGCCTTCTGGTGACGGAGGACCCATCCAGCGAATTTTACTGCGAAGGAGCTGTGGCGGGAAAGACGGGCTACACTTCCCTGGCGGGAAACACCCTGGTAACCTACGCGAAACGGGACGGACAGGAACTGATTGCGGTAGTGTTAAAAGGAAGCCAGCCTCAGTATTATCTGGACTCCAAAACCCTTCTGGAATTCGGATTTAACAACTTTCAGAACTGGAATATCGCGGAAAATGAAACGGCCTATACCACCGGGGAGGAGCTCATCTCCATTGGGGAGACCCAGTACGAGCCATCGGACCTCTCCCTGGAGGAAAACGCCCAGATTACCCTTCCGAATACGGCCCAGTTTTCCGATGCGGACCGGGAACTGGTGACGGATTTGGGGGAGGACTCCCCCATGGGAGCCGTTGCCCTAGTTCAGTATACCTATAATGACCGGAATATCGGCTCGTCCTATCTTTACTCCGCCAGTGCTCTCCAGGAGGCCCAGGAGGAGAGCGCGGAACAAGCCCGGAATGAATCCCAGGCACAGCTTCAGGAAACCCAGGCTTCCACTGAGCCGGAGGCTACACGTCGGGGAGTTTCAGTGAGGATGATCCTAATTCCGGCGTTTGCTTTAATAGTACTGGCGGCAATCGCCGGATTGACGTTTTATATTCTCCGGCAGCGGAAGCGGGAGCAGGAGGAGCTGGCCCGCCGAAGGGAGCGGCGCCTGAAACGTCTGAGAGAGAGCGGCGTCAGCGAGGAAGAATTTGAACGCCTGCGCCAGGAGCGTTTTGGCGATAAGCCGGGAAAAAGGAGGCGTTAGGAACTATGGAATGGCCGGAAAAAATCATCATCGGAATAGGAGAAGAGTGGAAAAAGGGGCCGGACGCCGGGAGCGAAAAGCATCTGAGAGAAGCCTATGAGGCCTTGTATCAGCAGGTTCAGGGAAAAGATTACTGGGTGTCCACTACGGTAACGGACGGCCTGATTTATGAAACGGCCTTTGACCCCAAGCGAATTACCGCTCCCTGCGGCAATGACCACTGGTTCCAGTGTTCCAAGGCCTGTACGAAGGACATCTGGGAGGAAGGGGAAGTACCGGAGGGAATCTGTCCCCACTGCGGAGCGCCTCTGACGGCCAATACTGTTCAGGCGGACCCTTACATCGAGGAAGGATACCTGCCCCAGTGGGAAGCCTATAAAAAGTGGCAGGCCACCATCCTGAACCGGGACTTGCTGCTGCTGGAACTGGGAGTAGGGCTGGCCTATCCTACGGTAATCCGCTGGCCTTTCGAACGGATTGCCATGCTCAGCAAAAAGGCCAGGCTGCTTCGGGTCCACGAAACCTTGAGCCAGCTTCCGGAAGGGCTGGAGCGGGGACAGCGGATCAAGGAAAATTCGGTGGACTGGGTTTTGGATACATTGAGAGAAACTTCAGAAAATAAGTGACAGCAAGGGAGGAAGGAATATGGTAGCGATCATTGATTATGATGCGGGCAATCTGCGCAGCGTGGAGAAGGCCCTGGAAGCTCTGGGAGCAGAGACGGTGGTGACCAGGGATCCTGAGGTGATTGCAGGCAGCAGCCGGGTCATCCTGCCTGGGGTGGGATCCTTCGGGGACGCCATGGAGCGGCTGAATCAGTATGGCCTGCCGGATGTGATTCGCAGGACCGTATCCGGGAATAAGCCTTTTCTGGGAATCTGTTTGGGGCTGCAGCTTCTTTTTGAGGAAAGTGAGGAGAGCCCGGGAGTTCCAGGCCTTGGCATACTGAAAGGGAAAATCCTGAAGATTCCTCAGACGGAAGGGCTGAAGATTCCCCATATGGGCTGGAACTCCCTGAACCTGAAGCCGGACAGCCGGCTGTTTGCGGGAATCCGGGACCAGGAATATGTGTACTTCGTCCACTCCTATTATCTGAAGGCCCAGGAGGAGAGCCAGGTGGCCGCCACGACCTGGTACGGAACCGAGATTCACGCCGCGGTGGAGGCGGGAAATGTGTTTGCCTGCCAGTTCCACCCGGAAAAAAGCGGCGATACCGGTCTTCGGATTTTGAAAAATTTTCTGGAAGTATAGGAGGGGAATGGAATGTTTACAAAACGGATTATTCCCTGCCTGGACGTAAAAAACGGACGGGTGGTCAAGGGCGTTAATTTTGTGGATTTAAAGGATGCGGGAGACCCGGTGGAAATCGGGGCCGCCTACGGAAAAGCCGGAGCGGACGAGCTGGTATTTCTGGACATTACCGCCTCCTCGGACAATCGGAAGACGGTGGTGGATATGGTGCGCCGGGTGGCGGAGACCGTATTTATCCCCTTTACCGTGGGCGGAGGTATCCGGACGGTGGAGGATTTCCGGCTCCTGCTGAGAGAGGGGGCGGACAAGATTTCCGTCAACTCCGCGGCAATTATGGATCCGGAGCTCATCAGCCGGGCGGCGGATAAATTCGGAAGCCAGTGCGTGGTGGTGGCCATTGACGCCAAGCGCCGGGCGGACGGCAGCGGCTGGAACATTTACAAGAACGGCGGCCGGGTGGATATGGGAATCGATGCCCTGGAGTGGGCCGTGAAGGCGGAGAAGCTGGGAGCCGGGGAAATCCTTTTGACCAGCATGGACTGTGACGGCACGAAAAACGGATATGATATTCCCCTGACCAGAGCGGTGGCCCAGGCGGTCTCCATCCCGGTCATCGCCTCCGGCGGAGCCGGGACCAGGGAGCATTTCTACGATGCTCTGACAGAAGGAAAGGCGGATGCGGTGCTGGCCGCCTCCCTGTTCCATTACAAGGAGCTGGAAATCCGGGAACTGAAAGAATACCTGGCCGGCCGGGGCGTCAGCGTCCGGCTGTAGACAAAAGAAGACAAGAAGGAGAACTGAAAAGAATGGCGGCAATTTCAAATGACTGGCTAAAGCCTCTAAGCGGGGAATTTAAAAAGCCCTATTACCGGAAACTGTACGATACGGTGAAGCACGAATACGAAACCAGAAGGGTTTTTCCGGACCCGGATGATATTTTCAATGCTTTTGCCTTTACCCCTCTTTCCAAGGTAAAGGTGGTCATACTGGGGCAGGACCCCTATCACAATTACGGACAGGCCCACGGACTCAGCTTTTCCGTCAAGCCTGACGTGGAGATTCCACCATCCCTGGCTAATATTTACCAGGAGCTTCACGATGATTTGGGCTGCTATATCCCAAACAACGGTTATCTGAAAAAATGGGCGGACCAGGGGGTGCTGCTGTTAAACACCGTTCTGACGGTCCGGGCCCATCAGGCTAACTCTCACCGGGATATCGGCTGGGAGGAATTTACGGATGCGGCCATCCGGATTTTAAATGACCAGGACCGCCCTATGGTATTTATTCTGTGGGGAAGGCCGGCACAGAGCAAGAAGCCCATGCTGACCAACCGGAAGCATCTGATTCTGGAGGCGCCTCATCCCAGTCCCTTGTCCGCCTTCCGGGGATTCTTCGGAAGCCGTCCCTTCAGCAAAACAAACCGCTATCTGGAGGAAAACGGCCTGGCGCCCATTGACTGGCAGATTGAAAACGTATAGCCGGGCATAAGAAAGAAATGGAATACATAGAATGTAACGCGGCGCAGCGGCAGGAAGAGCCGGTGAATGGAAAGTCCGCGCAGCCATAGATGAAGGAGTAAAACGTATGAGTCTTGTTGAAATCTTAAAAGTGCTGGTGCTGGGAATTGTGGAAGGATTTACCGAGTGGCTTCCCATCAGCAGCACCGGACATATGATTCTGGTAGATGAGATTATCCAGCTGAACCAGCCGGAGGCCTATAAAACGGTTTTTCGGGTGGTGATTCAGCTGGGCGCTATCCTGGCCGTGGTGCTGATGTATTTCCGGAAACTGAATCCTCTGAGCCGATATAAAAATCAGAATCAAAAAGAGGCGACCTGGATTCTGTGGATTAAAATTATTGCGGCCTGCATCCCCGCGGCGGTATTCGGGCTTTTGCTGGACGACTGGATGGACGCCCATCTGTACAACGCCTATGTGGTGGCGGCTATGCTGATCCTCTACGGCGTTCTCTTTATCCTGCTGGAGAACAGCCGCCTGGTGGCCAATCCTTCCATCCAGAAGGTGAGCCGGATTTCTCTGAAAACCGCCTTCTTCATCGGGCTGTTTCAGCTGCTGTCCCTGGTGCCCGGCACCTCCCGTTCCGGAGCCACTATCCTGGGAGCCATGATTCTGGGCTGCTCCAGGGGAGCTGCAGCGGAGTTCTCCTTCTTCCTGGGAGTCCCGGTGATGTTCGGAGCCAGCCTTTTGAAGCTGGTAAAATACTTCCTGGACGGCAACGGCTTTTCCGGTCCCCAGGTATTTTACCTGATTTTCGGAATGGTGGTGGCCTTCGGCGTATCCGTCTACTCCATCAAATTTCTGATGAGCTATGTCCGTCGGAATGATTTTAAATTTTTCGGATATTACCGCATCATTTTGGGCGTCATCGTGTTGTCCTACTTTGGAATAACGGCCCTGGCCGGTTAAGGCAAGAGCCGTCAAAGGTTAAGCCATTTCTGCGATTTCATAGAGCAGCCGCTCTGATTCCTCCCATCCCAGACAGGGGTCGGTGATGGATTTCCCGTAGCAGTGTTCTCCAACTTTCTGATTGCCGGGATTGATGTAGCTTTCGATCATCAGCCCCTTTACCAGGCAGCGAATGTCGTCGGAGTGGCGGCGGCTGTGAAGCACCTCTTTGGCGATGCGAACCTGTTCCTCATAGTGCTTGTTGGAATTGCTGTGGTTCACATCCACGATGCAGGCGGGATTCTTTAAGGAACGCTTGCTGTAAAGCTCAAAGAGCAGCCGCAGATCCTCATAATGGTAGTTGGGAATGGCTTGTCCATGCTTGTTTACCGCGCCTCTCAAAATGGTGTGAGCCAGAGGATTCCCGGGACAATGGACCTGGCTGGCACGGAAAATGAAGTCGTGGGGCAGCTGGGCGGCCACAACGGAGTTGAGCATTACCGTCAAATCGCCGCTGGTAGGGTTTTTCATTCCAACCGGGACGTCGCAGCCGCTGGCTACCAGGCGGTGGAACTGATTCTCCACGGACCGTGCTCCTACGGCGATATAAGACATAATATCGGAAAGATAGTGCAGATTTTCCGGATAGAGCATCTCATCTGCGGTGGAAAACCCTGTTTCCCGCAAAACACGCATGTGCATATGGCGAATCGCCAGAATTCCCTCAAACATATCCGGCTTTTTTTCCGGATCCGGCTGATGAATCATGCCCATGTAGCCCTCGCCGGTAGTCCGCGGCTTATTGGTGTAAACTCTGGGTACAATAATCAGGCGATCCTTTGTCTTTTCCTGAACCTTTACCAGACGGTGAACGTAGTCTACCACAGAGTCCTCATTATCTGCGGAACAGGGGCCGATAATTACGATAAACTTGTCACTTTCCCCCGTAAAGACTTTTCTCAGTTCCTCATCCTTCTGCTGCTTCTGCTGGGCGAGATTGGCAGCCAGAGGAAACTGTTCCCGGATGACATCCGGAGAGGGAAGACTGCTGACAAATGTGAAAGACATTTTAAGGTATACCTCCATTCCAAATGTATGATACACGGATTGCTTCGTGCTGACGCACTCCCGCAATCCTAAAACGCCGGGGATTCGCTCGTTTTTCTACGAAAAACGGCTACTTTTCGGTGTTTTGCGCCTCCCAAAGTCACGCTCGCCTATGCAAGCACAGCCCGCATGATCTTTTGACGCTGTATCATATTATAAGGTAGAAGAAGCAATTCGGCAAGAGCTGACACGAAAATCTTCGCGGGAGTTTGACAGTTGCATAATTAAAACAGTACTTGCGGGCCGCATAAAGCCTGTACTTTTTTTGTCAAATTTTTTGCATTAATATCTAGTAATATTTAGTGATATATGTTATAATTATTACAGAGGCGATTATTATGCGTGTTACTACATCCAAATCAAAAAATTCCGAATCCTTTTATATTACAAAATCCTATACAAATGCCCTGGGTAAGAGCACTTCTACTACGATCAAAAAACTAGGCACCCTGGCTGAATTATCGGAACGTCTTGGCACCGACCGGGATGGTGTCATGGCGTGGGCAAAAGAACAGGCAAGAATCGAAACCGAAAAATATAAGAAAGAAACGGAAGATGCCGTTGTTTCGATCCCCTTCCATTCCAACAGGCTCATGGACTATAACAGAAAAAAACTTTTTACCGGCGGATATCTCTTCCTGCAGTCTGTTTATCATGGTCTGAAGATGGATTCCATTTGCCGCAAGATCAGATACCATTACAAATTTAAATACGACCTGAATGCAATCCTCTCAGACTTGATCTATACCAGAGTGCTGGAGCCTTCCAGCAAGACTTCTGCTTTCAAAGCTGCACAACAGTTTCTGGAGGCGCCAACCTATGAACTTCATGATGTCTACCGTGCGCTTTCTGTCCTTGCAAAAGAGTGCGATTTTATCCAGGCTGAAGTTTACAAGAACAGTTTTTTTCTGGGGAACAGAAACGATAAGGTTCTTTATTACGACTGTACAAACTACTATTTCGAGATTGAACAGGAAGACGGTGATAAAAAGTATGGCAAAAGCAAAGAACACAGACCGAATCCTATTATTCAGATGGGACTGTTTACCGATGGAGATGGGCTTCCATTAGCTTTTTCTCTTTTCCCCGGCAATCAGAATGAACAGAAGTCCTTAAAACCCCTGGAAACAAAAATCCTTCAGCAATTCGGATGTCAGAAATTTATCTATTGCAGTGATGCCGGACTGGCATCTGAAGATAATCGAGCCTTCAATCATCTCGGACAGCGTTCCTTTATTGTGACACAGTCTATCAAAAAACTTCCGGCAGAGGATCGGGAATGGGCCCTGAACTCCAAAGGATTTAAACGTCTGTCAGATGATTCCCCTGTTGATATCACACAGCTTTCTGATGATGATAAACAAGGACTTTTTTATAAAGATGAACCATACACTACAAAGAAACTCCATCAACGGCTGATCATAACCTATTCTCCCAAATATGCCGCATACCAGAAGGCTGTCCGTGCTGAGCAGATCAGCCGTGCTGAAAAAATGGTTGCCGGCGGCTCTTTGAAAAAGCAGCGAAAGAATCCCAACGATCCTGCAAGGTTCGTAAATAAGATCGCAGCGACAAAAGAGGGTGAAAAGGCGGAGATCCACTACTATCTTGATCTAGAAAAGATCGCAGAAGAAGAAAAGTATGACGGGCTTTATGCTGTCTGCACGGACCTGTTAGACGATGATGTGGCAGACATTCTGAAAGTCAGTGAAGGCAGATGGCAGATTGAAGACTGTTTCCGGACCATGAAAACAGACTTTGACGCAAGACCTGTTTATGTCAGCCGTGAAGACCGGATCAAAGCCCATTTCCTCATCTGCTTTTTAGCTTTGCTGCATTTCCGGATGCTGAAAAAGACATTAAAAACCCCTTGTACTACAGAACAACTGCTGCACGTACTGCGTAGCATGAATTTTGCCGATATAGAAGAACAAGGATTTATGCCTGTGTATGAACGTCAAAGGATTACCGATGAGCTTCATGAAGCATGCGGCTTCCGTACAGACTATCAATTTATAACAAAACGAAAAATGAAAGAGATACAGAAAAAAAGTAAGCGAAGATAAAACATTACTATATTTCAAGTATAGAGCACGAAGTGCCACAATCCCAGTATTTTCAAGAATAGTGGCACTCATTTTTCTTTTCAACTGTCAAAGATGGGATTATAAGGTAGAAGAAGCAATTCGGCAAGAGCTGACACGAAAATCTTCGCAGAATGTTGACAGAATTCGGATTTCCAAGTATAACTAGAAACAGCCGAACGGAAAGGATATGCAGCAGATGAACCAGGAAAATACAAGCAGAAAAAGCCCGGATTCCAGGGCGAACATCACAAAAGGCTCTCTGATGGCTGCAGCAGGCGCGGTCTGCTGGGGCTTTTCCGGCTGCTGCGGACAGTTCCTTTTTGTGGAGAGAGGCGTTCAGGCACCGTGGCTGGTAACGCTGCGCCTGGTGATCGCCGGCATCTTTTTGATTATCAACGGATTTATTTTAAGCGGAAGGGATAACCTGAGAATCTTTTACAGGAAGGCGGACCGAATCCATCTGATTGTTTTCGGCCTTGCCGGCATTACCTTTTGCCAGTTCAGCTATTTTATGGCGGTGCAGAGCAGCAACGCAGGAACGGCTACCGTGCTTCAGTACCTGTCTCCGATTCTGATTCTGCTCTGGCTCTGCATTCGGGAAATGCGGCTTCCGGGAGGAATGGAGCTTTTGGCGATTCTGCTTTCCCTGGCGGGCGTATTTCTGATCGGAACCCATGGAGACCTTTCCGGACTGCAGCTGTCAAAGGAAGGGCTGTTCTGGGGCCTGATGGCCGCGGTGGCTGCCATGATCTATACAGTCCTTCCGGGAACTCTGGTGAACCGCTATGGCATTTGTCAGGTTTTGGGATACGGAATGTTTATGGGAGGCGTGGCTCTTGCCATCTTTGTACAGCCCTGGAGAGTATCTCTGGTTTGGGACGGAGCCATGTTCGCGGCGCTGTTCGGGGTCATTTTGGTGGGAACGGCCCTGGCCTTCGGGCTGTATTTAAAAGGAGTCAGCATGATTGGCCCTTTAAAAGGCAGTTTGATTTCCGGCCTGGAGCCGGTGTCCTCTATTCTGATTTCCGTGTTTTGGCTGGGAACGGCGTTTACAGCCCTGGATTTTTTAGGATTCGCCTTGATTTTGGCAGCAGTGGCAATCCTGGCGGGGACGGGAAAAAAGACTGATTAGCCGGAACGGTTATGAAAATTGTAAGAGATTACGGCTTGCACGAACGATAAAATATGGTACACTATTAACATACCCACGAAATTCCTCTAATGGAAGGGGGATAATGGGTATCCTCACACGTTTATAAGGAGATTTGATTGCGATGCAGATTTACGAAGAACTGGTTGCCCGAGGCCTGATCGCCCAGGTGACCAATGAAGAAGAAATTAAAAAAATGGTCAATGAAGGAAAGGCCGTTTTCTATATTGGATTCGATCCTACGGCGGACAGCCTGCATGTGGGACATTTTATGGCCTTGTGTCTGATGAAGCGCCTTCAGATGGCGGGAAATAAGCCCATCGCCTTAATCGGCGGCGGCACCGGCATGATCGGCGATCCTTCCGGCCGTACGGATATGCGCAAGATGATGACGCCGGAGACCATTCAGCACAACTGTGACTGTTTTAAAAAGCAGATGAGCCGCTTTATTGATTTTTCCGATGGAAAGGCTCTGATGGTGAACAATGCGGAGTGGCTGCTGGATCTGAACTATATTGAATTTCTGCGGGAAGTGGGCCCCCATTTCTCCGTCAACAACATGCTGCGCGCCGAGTGCTACAAGCAGAGGATGGAGAAGGGATTAAGCTTCCTGGAGTTCAATTATATGATTATGCAGAGCTATGACTTCTACGAGCTGTTCCAGCGCTATGGCTGCAATATGCAGTTCGGCGGAGACGACCAGTGGAGCAACATGCTGGGTGGTACGGAGCTGATCCGCAGAAAGCTGGGCAAGGACGCCCATGCGATGACCATTACTTTGCTTCTGAATTCCGAGGGCAAGAAGATGGGCAAAACTCAGTCCGGCGCCGTTTGGCTGGATCCAGAGAAGACCTCTCCCTACGAGTTTTACCAGTACTGGAGAAATGTAGGCGACGCCGATGTCTTGAAGTGTCTGCGGATGCTGACCTTCCTGCCTTTGGAGCAGATTGACGAGATGGATCGCTGGGAAGGAAGCCAGTTAAATCAGGCGAAGGAAATCCTTGCCTACGAGCTGACCAAGCTGGTTCACGGCGAGGAAGAGGCGGGCAAGGCCCAGGATGCGGCCAAGGCACTCTTCGGCGCGGGAAGCTCCAGCGAGAATATTCCTGCCTTCCGTCTGTCAGAGGATGATTTTACCGATGGAACCATCGATTTAATCAGCGTGCTCCAGAAGAGCGGACTGGCGGCTACCCGTTCGGAAGCCAGAAGAAACATTGAGCAGGGCGGCGTCAGCGTGGACGGACAGCAGATAAAGGATATAAAGGCTGTGTATTCAAAGGAGCAGTTTGAGGGCGATGGCCTGATGGTAAAACGGGGCAAAAAGAATTTTAAGAAAGTGATGCTGTAGATGCTCGAAAACATAGATTTGAAAAAGGGAAAGGAGGCTGCCGGATGAGAAGAAAGCATTGGTTCAGCCGGATCGGTTCTCTGGCCTTGGCCGGACTTTTGGGCCTTGGCTGTCCCGGAATGGCTCTGGCCTCGGATGCCGGATCGGCTGCGGGGACACAGGATCTGCCTTTTGAAATGGTTTTGGATCTGAACACCAGGCAGCAGCCGGTTTATGACGGATTCTCTCAGTATGTGGATGCCTTCTGGGTGTCAGAGGAGGATACCTTCCACATATCGGTGGACTCCTCCGATGTGGATTTGACTCAGGCCTCCATGGACTATCTGGTAATTACCTATGATGAGGAAGGAACTCAGATTAGTCAGGAATGTACGGTGTACGGGCTGGAAACCGGAACCAACTACCCGGTGATACGGCCGGAGACCGTATCAAGGGAAAAAGCGGCGGGAACTCTTTACAATACTCTGGACCGCTGTTACACCATTCGTTTCAATTACGGGGAAGGACAGGAAAGCTTTTATTTTCAGGTGCTTCCTGAAACGGAGGCTTCCCAATATAAGAATCTGATTCTGGGGAAATGGGAGAAGGATTCTGTCGGAAGCCGTTATCTGTATAATGGTCAGTATCTGAAGTCATGGGCCTTAATTAACGGCCAGTGGTATTTCTTCGGAGACGACGGTTATCTGCTGCGCAACTGGCAGCAGTATAAAGGGGATTGGTATTATCTGGACCGCAGTTCCGGCCGGATGATGACGAACTGCACCATTGACGGATATGAGATTGGCGAGGATGGGATTGCGGACCGGGAGTGATTCGCCGGTCCGATCGAATGAAAAAAGCTGACGCTTTTTGCGAAACTGTTTCGTAAAGCGGCAGCTTTTTTATGTAGATCGAAGTTTAAAGATTAGAAATTGATAACTCCCATATGCTCCAGCAAAATTTTCAGCCCAATTAAAATCAGCACCAGGCCTCCCACAAATTCTGCCTTCGACTTGTATTTGCAGCCAAATACATTTCCCGCCTTTACTCCCACCAGGGACAGGCAGAAGGTGACCACGCCGATAAAACAGACGGAGGAGAGAATCGGGACGTCCAGAAATGCCAGGGTAACGCCCACCGCCAGAGCGTCGATGCTGGTGGCGATAGCCAGAAGGACCATAGAACGAAAGCTTAAGGAAGCGTCCAGGCTCTCCTCCTCGTCCTCCCGGGATTCACGAATCATATTTCCCCCGATTAAAGCCAGGAGAATGAAGGCTACCCAGTGGTCGTAAGCGGAGATGGCGTCCTTAAATCCGGCTCCCAGAAGATAGCCTAAAAAGGGCATCAGGGCCTGGAAGCCGCCGAAGTAAAGTCCCACGATGGCGGCTCCTTTCCAGCTCATTTTCGGCATGGCAAGTCCCTTACAGACGGCTACGGCAAAGGCGTCCATGGACAGGCCTACCGCGATGAGAAACAGTTCAATCAGTGACATACTGCTCTGGCCCTCCTCTTAAAGCAAAAAGATGTTGTGAGCTTTGCATTCCTCACGCATGGAGCGGGGCCAGATGCTGGCCTGTACTTCTCCCACATGGGCACGGTCCAGAAGCAGCATACACAGGCGGGATTGTCCGATACCGCCGCCGATGGTGTAGGGCAGTTCATGGTTTAAGAGCATCTGATGATAGGGAAGACTCATGCGTTCCTCGCAGTGGGCCTTTTTCAGCTGAGCCACCAGGGCAGTCTCATCCACCCGGATGCCCATGCTGGAGATTTCCAGAGCACAGTCCAGACGCTCAAACCAGAAGAGAATATCGCCGTTTAAGCTCCAGTCGTCATAGTCCGGCGCGCGGCCATCGTGAGGTTCGCCGCTGGCCAGCTTGTCGCCAATCTGCATGAGAAAGACGCAGCCGTACTCTTTACAAATCCGATTTTCGCGCTCTTTCGGCGTACAGTCAGGATAAAGGTTCTCCAATTCCTGGGTGGTAATGAAGAAAATGTCCTCCGGCAGACGCTTCACGGCGTTGGGATACTTATACCATACCTCATGCTCCATGTGCTTGATGATCTTAAAGATTTCCTGAACCGTGGATTTTAAAGTTTCCATGTTCCGCTCTTCTTTTGTGATGACCCGTTCCCAGTCCCACTGATCCACATAACAGGAGTGCAGATTATCCAGTTCCTCATCTCTGCGAATAGCGTTCATGTTTGTGTAGAGTCCCTGGCCAGGCTCAAAGCCGTATTCCTTTAAGGCAAGCCGTTTCCACTTGGCAAGGGAATGGACCACCTCGATGGTCTCGCCCGGCACTCCGGCGATATCGAACTGAACCGGCCGTTCGGTGCCGTTTAAGTTATCGTTGAGTCCGCTGCTCTGTTCGACAAAAAGGGGAGCGGAGATGCGCTCCAGATTCATCTGGCGTCCCATTTCTTTCTGAAAAGTATCGCGGATATACTTGATGGCTTCCTGGGTTTCCCGGACGGTCAGCCGGGGATCGTAATGTTCCGGTAAGATTAAATTCATGTTCCGTTCCTCCAAATGCGATATACGTCCTTTATGGTATCACTAATAGGGAAAAGGCGCAAGAAAAAAGTGGATTGATTTGTGCTGCAGGCTGTGCTATAGTGTAGTGCAAGTGCTCAGGATGCCATCCTGAACAGTTACGTTCGATTTATGGGGGAAATTCTAATGAAAAAATCGTCTTATGAAATTGATATGTGCAACGGGCCGATTCTTGGGAAAGTGCTTCGATTTTCCATTCCGCTGATGCTTTCAGGCATTTTGCAGCTTTTATTTAACGCAGCGGATATTGTGGTGGTGGGGCGGTTTTCCGGAAAGGAAGCTATGGCGGCAGTGGGCGCTACTTCCGCTCTGATAAATCTTCTGATTAATATTTTCGTAGGCCTTTCCGTGGGAGCAAACGTAGCGGTGGCCCGGTATTATGGAGCTAAGCGGGAGAAGGATGTCAGCAAGACGGTCCATACCGCTATTACGACCAGTCTCTTAAGCGGCGTATTTCTGGTCATATTAGGTTTGACGGCGGCCAGGCCTATGCTGGAGCTGATGGGGACGCCGGACGATGTGCTGGACCAGGCGGTGCTGTACATGCGGATTTATTTTCTGGGAATGCCGGTTCTGATGTTCTACAATTTCGGCAGTGCCATTCTGCGGGCAGTGGGAGATACCAAAAGGCCGCTGTATTTCCTGTTTACTGCCGGAGTAATCAACGCAGTGCTGAATGTGGTGTTCGTGGTCAAACTCGGCATGAGTGTAGATGGAGTAGGCTGGGCTACGGTAATTTCCGAGACGATTTCCGCCCTGCTGGTGGCCAGAACCCTGATGCGTTCAGAAGGACCCCTGCGCCTCCATTTGAAACTTTTGAAGATTCACAGAAAACATCTCCTTCAGATTATAAAGGTGGGACTGCCTGCGGGAGTTCAGGGCGCCATTTTTTCCGTATCCAATGTGCTGATTCAATCCTCTGTCAATTCCTTCGGATCTGTGGCTATGGCCGGAAACACGGCTGGAGCTAATATTGAGGGATTTGTTTATACGGCGATGAACGCGGTATACCAGACCAATTTGAGTTTTACCAGCCAGAACTTAGGAGCCAGAAAATACGGCAGAATTAATCGGATTCTCCTGATCTGCCAGGGGGTTGTGATGGCGGTAGGAATGCTGCTGGGCTTTGGAGCGCTGGCGGCAGGAAATGTTCTCTTGCAGATTTATTCCTCAGATCCGGAAGTAATCCGCTACGGGCTGCTTCGGATGTCCATCATCTGCAGCACCTATTTTACCTGTGGTATGATGGACTGCATGGTGGGAAGCCTGCGCGGGATGGGTTATTCCGTATTTCCCATGATTGTTTCGCTGGTGGGGGCCTGCGGCTTGCGGGTTGTGTGGATTTTTACTATTTTTGCGGCATGGCCGACGCTGACGGTACTATATCTGTCTTATCCGGTGTCTTGGGTGATTACAACAGCGGCTCATGTGGTGACCTTCCTGAAGATTCGGAGACGATATCCGAAAGAAGATGTTTAGAAAATATATTTTGTTCAAAAAATCTGACAATATTAAGAATATAACCAAAATAATGCATTTAATTTGTCTAAAATAAATGAAAAATTGTTATAAATTAACCCAACTTCAAAATTAATAAAAAATAAATAAAAATATCCGAAAAAGTCTTGACAAAATCGGGCTATTTCGCTATAATAAAACCATCAAAAGAACAAGAGATATAAAAAAAACAAAGAACTGAAGGGTTTCAGTTCAAAGGTAAAAAATCTAAGCAAAGGAGGTACGGACCACCGGAAAGTGAAAATTCGTTTCGTTTATAATGATACCGGGTGTAACGGTAAAGATTATAAACGGAACCAGGAAAACCACTCTACAAAGGGAAGACGCTCAACAGTAAAGCTTTAAAGGAAACAAAACGTTACAGTTAGAAACAGAAATTTAAGTTAGAAACTGTCAGACGAACATTTGCAGAAGTAGCGAGATGAGAAAGATTTTCAAACGCTGTGACAGTAGGACGGATTAAAATCCCGGTTTAGTATCATGACGAGAAAGTGGTATTAGAACGAAGGAAAGTCCCGGACAGCATAGAAGTAGTAAAATTAGAAAATTAATTCAGAAGCCAAACGAAATGTAAGACAAAGAGCGAAGAACCGATGTAGAATGGAGAAACAATTTCATATAGATCGTCACCAAAAATAAAGAAAAGCGAGGCTTGGTCCAATGGACGACGAAACATGAAGAAGCGTATCGAAAAAGAAATAATCGATACGCTTCTTCAATGTGCGGAAAAACGGGCTTAGCCGATAGTTTTCCAGCGCTTGTCTACATGATTCAGAATTTCACAGCCATCTGCAGTGACGATGACCAAATCCTCTACGCGGACACCAAAGCGACCGGGCAGATAAACACCAGGCTCGATGGAGAATACCATTCCTTCCTGAACGATATCGGTGTTGGATGCGCTAACGTCTCCGGGATCATGATCCTCTAATCCGATCATATGTCCCAGGCGATGGGTGAAGTTGGGGCCATAGCCGCCTGCCTCGATATGCTCCCTGGCTGCCCGGTCAATATCGCAAAAGCGGACTCCGGGACGAATCATGGCCTCTGCTCTTTCATTGGCTTCCCGAACCAGGTCGTGGATGGCGGCGTACTGTTCATCTGCGGTTTTACAGAAGTAGGTGCGGGTCATGTCGGAGCAGTAACGATCTTTGATGCAGCCCATATCGATGACAATGCAGTCGCCGGCTTTTAAAATGGTATCATCGGGACGGTGATGAGGGTCCGCAGCATTGGCGCCGAAGGATACGATCGTAGTGAAGGAGGGACCTTGACAGCCGGCCTCACGATAAAGATTGTTAATGTAGGCGGCGCATTCTTTTTCCGTCATCCCTTCTTTGATATAAGCGGCCGCAGCCTCCATGCAGCGGTCATTGACAGCGGAAGAAATCCGCATTTTCTCCAATTCTTCTGAATCTTTTACAGCCCGAAGTCCGTCCACGCAATCTGAAGCATTTACGTAGGAAACATCAGGATGTTTACTGATTAAAGCAAGCAGGAAACGGGCGGGCCATTTCTTGTCAATTCCCATAGCGGCTTTTCCGTCTACCTGTTGGGCCAGAATTCCAATTCCATCATCAGAGTCTGTAATCCACACCAGGGGGATATCCGGGTCCTCAACGGTAAAAAGGCGGTTTACCACCATGCAAAGGGTTCCGTCTGTACGGACGCAGAGAACGAAAAGCCGTTCGCCGGGATCAACAGAAACTCCGGTAAGATACCAGATGCTTAAGGGATCGCAGATAATCATCTGAGTCAAATCCTTTTCTTTCAGGGCCTGATTTAAACGGTTCAGGCGCTGTCTGTGCAGTGCGTTCATAGCTGTTTTCCTCCAAACTTTTTTGTGTTCAGGACATTTTGAACTATTTACTTTGTATTATACATTAAATGGAATAAAATGCAATAAAGCTTATGGATTCAGCCCTTCCAGATTAAATGGAGGGGTATATTCCTGACGGGCGCTGCTTTTTTCCTGCATAAAGCCCTGGTTTAAGCCCAGTTTTAAAGCTTCCTCTACTACTCGGTTATATTCGAAAGAGGTGATCCTGCGGTTTAAGTCCGGGTGCTCTTTGCTGTGAAAGAGAGGGGTGTACTGGCTGAGAAGACTGATTAAAAAACGGTCCTTGGGCAGGTTGTCACTGATCCACTGAAGAATACGGATAGAATCCTGCCGGTGAGAGGGGAGAACCATGTGGCGGATGATGACCCCTTTTTTCAGCAGGGGTGACGACAGACCGGGAACATCTTCCCATACCAGAGATCCGGTCTGGCGAATCATCTGGGCAATTGCTGCCGAAGCCGCAGGGAAATAGTCCGGAGCGCCGCAGCAGCGGCGAGCCAAATCCGAGTCATAATATTTAAAGTCGGGAAGCCAGATGTCTACAAGGTCTGCCAGTGCCCGGACGGTTTCCACCCTCTCGTATCCTCCGCAATTATAGACGACGGGGATTGTAAGAGATGGGCGGGCCAGATCGAGGGCCTCTATAATATGAGGCAGGTATTGGGTGGGCGTCACAAGGTTGATATTGTAGGCGCCCTGCTCCTGGAGATGCAAAAAAATCCGGGACAGCTGTCTGGCGGAGATGGCCTGTCCAAAGTTTTCGTGGCTGATGGTGTGATTCTGACAGAAAATGCAACGGAGGGTACAGCCGGAAAAAAAGACAGTGCCGCTTCCACCCGGGGCAGCGCCTGAGGAGGTATTTTCCGGAGATCCGCTGATGCAGGGTTCCTCCCAGTAGTGGAGAGAGGCCCGGGCCGCGTAAAGCTGATCCCCGCAGCCGCAGTAGCCGGTACGTTTTTCGCGGTCAACGCGGCACATCCTGGGACAGAGAGTACAGGAGCGGTAAGTTTCATAGGTGATTTCATTCGTCATAGTATATATTCCTGTTTGTTTTAATTTCCATTCCAGTATAGCGCAGCCGGGGCCGGCCGTAAAGAAGTTTGTGATTCGGTGTATTCATAATCACGAAGATATTCAATGCGAAAATTATAAATTATGCTAAGTCTGTCAAACATTTCCAACGTTTAAATTTATGGAATGTTAACAAATCATTCTACAAAGGAGGAAAGCGGATGATAGACTACTCGCCGTTCTGGCACACATTGAAGGAATCCAAGGAAAACTGGTATACGCTGACCAAGAAGCATCATATCTCTGACAGCACCTTGCATCGTCTCAAGCACAACCGCGATATTTCCATGAAAACAATCAATGACCTTTGCCGGATTTTAAACTGCAATATCGATGATATTGCGGTTTATGTGCCTTCGGACCAGGATCAGATTCTTTGACCTGCGAATGGAAAGGGCTTGTAAAGAATCCGGGCTTCGTGCTATGATGAAGCCAGTGAGGCCTTCGGAGCGTAAGCTGCTTTGCAGCGGCATTGTACCCTGCGGGTGTCGGATACCCGCGGGGTACTTTGTCGTTATGGGTACTTGACGAGGTTTTGTACCGGTGCTGTCGGTAGGGGGGAGACTCCAAAGAGGCTGAAAGCTGGAATCGTAATCAGATGGCTGCGGATGGGAACGCGGCAGAAGGAGGCAGGCGATGGTAGTACAAATGGAAATCGGAAGCTTTGTAGAGGCATTGTCTTCCAAGGCCCCTATTCCGGGGGGAGGAGGAGCCAGCGCTCTGGCAGGAGCTCTGGGAAGCGCTTTGGGTCAGATGGTTGGCAATCTTACCATAGGGAAGAAAAAGTACGCGGCCGTAGAGGAAGAAATCCGGGAGAAGATGGAGAAGCTTTCGCGGCTGTCAGAGGAGTTTCTCCGGCTGGCGGACCGGGACGAAGAAGTTTTTAAGCCTTTGTCGGAGGCTTACGGGCTTCCGAAGGAAACTCCCGAGGAGCGGGAATATAAGGACGCGGTGATGGAGGAACGGCTGTTGGCGGCTACCATGGTTCCCCTGGAGATCATGGAACGGTCGGTTCAGACGATGGAAATCCTGGAGGTTTTGGCTCGGAAGGGCAGCGTGATGGCGGTCAGCGACGTGGGAGTAGGGATCCAGTTTGCCCGGACGGCCCTTCTGGGCGGTGTAATGAACGTGTATATTAATACAAAATCCATGAAAAACCGTCAGAAGGCGGAGGAACTGAACGGCAGGGCCGGAGAGCTGACAGCGAAGGGAACGGAACTGGCGGACCGTGTTTACGGACAGGTTCTGGAAGGACTGAAAAACTAAGGAGGAAGAGAATGGAGATTTTAAAGGGAGGGGCGGCCTCCGGCAAAATTAAAGAGGAGGTTGCCGCTATGCTGGAAGAGATGGGAGGAAGAGTTCCGAAGCTTGCCATTGTGCGGGTGGGGGAAAATCCGGACGACCTTTCTTATGAGCGGGGCGCGAAGAAAAAATTGGAGAATTTCGGACTGAGAGTTCAGTCTTTCGTCTATCCGAAGGAGATTTCTCATGAAGATTTTATGCGAGAGTTTCAAAAGGTGAATGAGGACGAGGATGTGGATGGTATTTTGTTGCTTTGTCCGCTGCCTAAGCAGATAGACCAGAAAAAGGCGGCGGCGGCTATTGACCCGGACAAGGATCTGGACGGAATCAGCCCGGTGAACGCGGCCAGGATTTTTGCCGGAGACAGGGAAGGCTTTGCCCCATGTACGGCGGAGGCGGTGATGGAGGTGCTGAAAACAGCCGGAATTTCCGTGAGAGGAAAACGGGTGGTCATTGTGGGCCGCAGCATGGTGGTAGGACGTCCTCTTTCCATGCTGATGCTCCAGGAAGACGCGACGGTTACGATCTGCCATACCAAGACCGTGGATTTGCCAGATGTGTGCCGGGAGGCAGATATTCTGGTGGCTGCCGCGGGCCGGGCGAAGATGCTGGACGGAAGCTATGTAAAAGAAGGGGCCGTGGTGGTGGATGTAGGAATTAATGTGGATGAGAACGGCGTCCTTTGCGGAGACGTGGATTTTCAGAGTCTGGAGGGCCGGGCGGCAGCTGCTACGCCGGTTCCAGGGGGGGTCGGCACAGTGACTACGGCCATTCTGGCAAGACACCTAATGCGATCCGCACAAAAGAAATGAATAAAAATTTAAAAACATACTTGATTTTCTGGGAGAATGCGTTATAATGGGAGAAAACTGATTAATAGTTATGCATTGCAAATTGATATATATGCATAATGAGGAGAGGAGAAAATTATGAAAAAGAAATTAACTGCATTGACACTGGCGGTAGCGATGGCTGCATCGATGGCGGGCTGTTCCGGCTCCAGCTCACAGGCGGATACTGAGGCTGCGGATACCACCGCGGCTGCGGACACAGAGGCTGCTGCAGATGACGAAAGTACGGAGGCTGCTGCTGAGGATACACAGGCCGAAGGAGAAGCTGCTGCAACGCTTGAGACGGCCCAGGAAGGGAAGTTGGTTATGGTAACCAATGCGGAGTTTCCGCCGTATGAGTACCATGAGGGAGATGAAATCGTGGGAATCGATGCGGAGATTGCGGCGGCTATCGCGGATGAGCTGGGGCTGGAGCTGGTGATCGAGGACATTGCTTTTGATTCCATTATTCCTGAGCTGGTCAGCGGCAAGGCGGATTTCGCTATGGCTGGTATGACGGTTACAGAGGAGAGAAAGCAGTCCGTTGACTTTTCCAATACCTATGCTCAGGCTTCTCAGAAGGTGATCGTTCAGGAGGGCAGCGAAATTGCGACCCCGGATGACCTGGCAGGCAAGATCGTGGGCGTTCAGCTGGGGACTACCGGAGACTTGTATGTAACGGATTTGGAGGCAGAGGGAACTACGGTAGAGCGTTTCAGCAAGGGATTCGAGGCGGTTCAGGCGCTGAGCCAGGGCAAGGTTGACGCGGTGGTAATTGACGAGCAGCCGGCCGAGGTTTTTGTAAGCCAGACCGAGGGACTGATGATTTTGGCTGATTCCTTTACCGATGAGGAGTATGCGGCAGCGGTTAAGAAGGGAAATACCGCGCTGTTAAATGCTATTAATGATGCCCTGGCAACTCTGGATGAGGCCGGAGAGCTGGATGCCATTGTTGCAAAGTACATTACCGCTGAGTAAGAAGAACTGTTTTTCAATTAAAAGCTGCCGCCTCAATCTACGCGGCAGCTTTTAAACAGTAGAGGACGATGAATATATGTGGGAGAATTTTGTTAGCACCTTTTATCTGAATTTTATCGAGAAAGACCGGTGGAAATATCTGGCTGTGGGTCTGCAAAACACCTTGACGATTACGTTTTTTGCCTGTCTGGTGGGTATCGTTCTGGGATTTCTGGTAGCCCTTGTCCGCTCCACCCATGAGCGCACGGGCAAGCTGAAGCTGCTGAATGCGGTCTGCTCGCTTTACCTGACGGTAATTCGGGGAACTCCGGTAGTGCTGCAGCTGCTGATTATCTATTTTGTTGTATTTGGCAGCGTGCGTATTGACAAAATCCTGGTGGCTGTGATGGCTTTTGGCATCAATTCAGGCGCCTATGTGGCGGAGATTTTCCGAAGCGGCATCATGGCGGTGGATCAGGGGCAGATGGAGGCGGGAAGAAGTCTTGGATTTAACTACCGCCAGACTATGTGGTATATTATCATGCCCCAGGCGTTAAAAAACGTACTGCCGGCACTGTGCAATGAGTTTATTGCCCTTTTGAAGGAGACCTCTGTATCCGGCTATCTTGCCATTCAGGATTTGACGAAAGGCGGAGACATTATCCGAAGCCAGACATGGACGGCCTATATGCCGCTTTTGGCGGTTGCGGTGATTTATTTGGTCATTGTGCTGATTTTCACCAGATTGACAAAGCTTTTGGAGAGGAGGCTGAGGCAGAGTGAACGCTAATCAGAAAGAAAATCCGCTGATCCATGTGGAAAATCTGGGGAAGAGCTTTGGAAGCCTGAATGTTCTGCAGGGGATTAATGTAGATATTTATAAGGGAGATGTGGTCTGCGTGGTGGGGCCATCCGGTTCCGGAAAGAGTACCTTTCTGCGCTGCCTGAATCTGCTGGAGGAGCCTACGGAGGGACATATTTTCTTTGAAGGCGTGGATATTACGGATAAGGCCACCAATATCGACCTGCATCGGCAGAAGATGGGAATGGTGTTCCAGCAGTTCAATCTGTTTCCCCATATGGATATTATGAAAAATCTGACGATTGCCCCGATGAAGCTTCAGGGCAAGACGGAGGAGGAAGCAAAGGCACAGGCCATGACGCTTTTGGACCGGGTAGGATTGGCAGACCGGGCTCAGGCATATCCCAGCCAGCTGTCCGGCGGACAAAAGCAGAGAATTGCTATTGTGCGGGCGCTGTGTATGAAACCGGATGTGATGCTTTTTGATGAGCCAACGTCTGCTCTGGATCCGGAGATGGTAGGCGAGGTTCTGGCTGTTATGCGTGATCTGGCAAAGGAAAAGATGACCATGGTGGTGGTGACCCATGAAATGGGCTTTGCCCGGGAGGTGGCCAACCGGGTAATGTTTATGGACGAAGGAAACTTTGTGGAGGAAGCGGCTCCGGAGGAGTTTTTCGCTAATCCGAAGAACGAGAGGCTAAAGGTGTTTTTAAGCAAGGTATTGTAGTGGTAAGCCGCCGGCTCAGCTGCCGGGGGGAGGATTGGAAATTGCATTTCTGACGGAAGTATGATATGCTTGTTCTGCCGGGAGAAACGCCCGTTTCAAAAGAGATTGATCATTCGGAGGTACATAGGATGGGACGAATACTGGAAGAACTGTACAGCGGCGATTTGCAGCCTGCGGAGAACCGGAACTGGGACGATCCGGAGTATGAGGTGAAATGCGAGGCTTCCCTGGAGGAGGTTCATGCGTTTTGTGAGCGGCTGGATGAAGAGAGCAGAGAAGCTTTCGATACGATGATGGAGAATTATCTGGAGTTGTGTCACATGGAGAAAACCCAGGCATTTTCTGACGGTTTCCGGATTGGAGCGCGGATGATGTGGGAGGTATTTGGCAGAGAGGCGACTGGCCAGTCTGCTCGGTAAGTCGGAAAAAATAACAAGGATTCATGATAAACCCTGAGATTCCAGGCAGAACGAGGACCTGGCGTTTCAGGGTTTTTGGCGGTCTTTGGGATGGATGGCATTGGGCGAAAATTTATGGAAAATATCGAACGGATGTTTGCAAAATGAAAAAAAGATGGTATACTTAGTGGACACGGCAAATATATGCAGAGATAAAAGGCAGTTTTGATACAAGGTTTTAAATACAAGGAGCAGAGTTCATGGCTAAGCAGTTTATTAAGATACGGGGGGCAAATGAGCACAATTTAAAGCACATTTCTCTGAATATTCCCAGAAATGAGCTGGTGGTTCTGACCGGCCTTTCCGGGTCGGGCAAGTCGTCCCTGGCCTTTGATACCATTTACGCAGAAGGGCAAAGAAGGTATATGGAATCCCTGTCCTCCTATGCGAGACAGTTTTTGGGACAGATGGAGAAACCGGATGTGGAGAGTATTGAGGGGTTATCCCCGGCCATTTCGATCGACCAGAAATCCACTAACCGGAATCCCAGGTCTACCGTAGGGACGGTGACGGAGATTTACGATTATATGAGACTTCTCTATGCCAGAGTCGGCATTCCCCATTGTCCCAAGTGCGGCAAGGAAATCCGCAAACAGACGGTGGATCAGATGGTAGACCAGATTATGGATCTGCCGGAGCGAACAAAAATCCAGCTGCTGGCGCCGGTGGTCAGGGGACGTAAAGGCGAGCATGTGAAGGTTTTGGAGCAGGCCAGAAAAAGCGGCTATGTGCGGGTTCGGATTGACGGGAATCTTTACGAGTTGTCGGAAGAGATTAAACTGGAGAAGAATATTAAGCACAATATTGAGATTGTGGTGGATCGGCTGGTGGTGAAGGAAGGAATTGAAAACCGCCTTACCGATTCCATCGAGACGGTGATGGGGCTTACCGGAGGGCTGATGGTTGTGGATGTAATCGGCGGGGAACCTATGACCTTCAGCCAGAGCTTCGCCTGCCCGGACTGCAATATCAGCGTGGACGAGGTGGAGCCCAGAAGCTTTTCCTTTAACAATCCCTTCGGGGCCTGCCCGGAGTGTTTCGGCCTGGGATATAAAATGGAGTTTGACGAGGATTTGATGATTCCGGACAAGTCTCTGTCCATCAGCCAGGGCGCAATTGTGGTTTTGGGGTGGCAGTCTTGCACGGATAAGGGGAGCTTTACCGGAGCTCTGCTGGATGCCCTGGCAAAGGAGTACCATTTCAGCCTGGATACACCTTTCCAGGACTATCCGAAAGAGATTCACGATATTCTGATTTACGGAACCGGAGGACGGGAGGTGAAGGTTCATTACAAGAGCCAGCGGGGAGAAGGCGTCTACGATGTGGCCTTTGAGGGGCTTTTGGAAAATGTGAACCGGAGATATAGGGAAACATTCTCGGAAAACAGCAAGGCGGAGTACGAGACCTTTATGCGCATTACTCCCTGCCCGGTGTGCAAGGGACAGCGTCTGAAGAAGGAGTCCCTGGCGGTAACGGTGGGGGGGATGAATATTTATGAGGCTACGAATATGTCCATCGTCCGGTTCCGGGAGTTTCTGGAGAATCTGAAGCTGACTCCCATGCAGGAGACCATCGGCGCTTCGATTTTAAAGGAGATTAAAGCCAGAATTAATTTCCTGATTAATGTGGGCCTGGACTATCTGTCCCTGACCAGAGCCACGGGTACGTTGTCCGGCGGCGAGGCCCAGCGAATCCGGCTGGCTACCCAGATTGGCTCCGGTCTGGTGGGGGTGGCTTATATTTTGGATGAGCCCAGCATCGGCCTCCATCAGAGGGACAATGACAAACTGCTGCGGACCCTTCTAAACCTGCGGGATTTGGGAAACAGCGTTCTGGTGGTGGAGCACGATGAGGATACCATGCGGGCCGCGGACTGTATTGTGGATATCGGACCCGGAGCGGGGGAGCACGGCGGAGAAGTGGTGGCCATGGGAACCGCTCAGGAGATTATGGATTGCCCTGAGTCCATTACCGGGGCTTATCTTAGCGGCCGGATCAAGATTCCGGTGCCTGAGGTACGCAGGACGCCCAGCGGATGGCTGACGGTGAAGGGGGCGGCGGAGAATAATCTGAAAAACATCACGGTCCGGTTTCCTCTTGGAGTGATGACCTGCGTAACCGGTGTGTCCGGTTCCGGAAAGAGCTCTCTGGTCAACGAGATTCTCTATAAGGCTCTGGCAAAGAAACTGAACCGGGCAAGAACCATACCTGGAAAGTACAAGGAAATCCAGGGGATTGAACAGCTGGATAAGATTATTGCGATCGATCAGTCTCCCATTGGTCGGACTCCCCGTTCCAATCCGGCTACCTATACCGGCGTCTTTGACCTGATTCGGGATTTGTTCGCTTCCACCACCGACGCGAAGGCGAAGGGATATAATAAAGGCCGCTTCAGTTTCAACGTCAAGGGCGGCCGCTGCGAGGCCTGCAGCGGCGACGGGATTATTAAGATTGAGATGCATTTTCTCCCCGATGTGTATGTACCCTGCGAGGTCTGCGGCGGAAAGCGCTACAACCGGGAGACCCTGGAGGTGAAGTACAAGGGGAAAAACATTTACGATGTGCTGAATATGACGGTGGAGGACGCCCTGAAGTTTTTCGAGAATGTGCCTTCCATTACCAGGAAAATTCAGACCCTTTACGATGTGGGGCTGGGATATATCCGTCTGGGGCAGCCATCCACGGAGCTGTCCGGCGGCGAGGCCCAGCGGATTAAGCTGGCTGCGGAGCTGTCCAAGAGGGGAACGGGAAAGACGATTTATATTCTGGACGAGCCTACCACGGGACTTCATTTCGCGGACGTTCACAAACTGATTGATATTCTCAGGCGTTTGTCTGACGGAGGCAATACGGTGGTGGTCATCGAGCATAATCTGGACGTGATTAAGACTGCGGACTATATTATCGATATCGGACCTGAGGGCGGGGACAAGGGCGGTACCGTTATTGCCCAGGGAACGCCGGAGGAGGTGGCAAATAATCCGGTTTCTTATACAGGACAGTATGTCAGGAAATATCTGGAAATAGATAAAAACGTCGAAAGCACTTGATATTTGACGGTTCATCCTCTATAATGAAGATATACGGAAGATAAAAAAGAGATTGTGCGTTTCTGTACAATCTCTTTCAATTTATCTCCAGAAGAAATCCAAAGGATGGAGGAAAAATCTCATGGAGAGAGAACGGATTATTGTTCTGGACTTCGGTGGACAGTATAATCAGCTGATTGCCCGGCGCGTCCGCGATCAGGGCGTATATGCGGAGGTCCAACCCTTCGATATGGGATTGGAGAAGATCCGCCAGTTAAATCCCAAGGGAATTATTTTTACCGGCGGCCCCAATTCTGTTTATCTGGAAAGCAGCCCTCATATTGATGAGAAAATTTTTGAGATGGGGATTCCGATTCTGGGAATCTGTTACGGCAGTCAATTGATTGCCTACGAGCTGGGCGGCAAGGTGGAAACGGCTCCCGTCAGCGAATACGGCAAGACGGAAGTGGAAACGGCGCAGGACAGCGTTCTGATGAGGGGCGTTTCTCCGGTTACCACGACCTGGATGTCTCATACAGACTATATTTCAAAGGCACCGGAGGGCTTTCGCGTAACCGGTCATACGCCGGTGTGCCCGGTAGCGGCTATGGAGAATCCGGAGAAAAAGATTTATGCGGTGCAGTTCCATCCGGAAGTGCAGCATTGTGTGGAAGGCGACAAGATTTTACACAATTTCGTATATGACGTCTGCGGCTGTGCGGGAGACTGGAAGATGGATACCTTTGTGGAGGATTCCATCCGGGCCATTCGGGAGAAAGTTGGAGATGGCAAAGTTCTCTGTGCCCTTTCCGGCGGAGTGGATTCTTCCGTCGCGGCAACGATGATGGCCAAGGCCATTGGAAATCAGCTGACCTGTGTGTTTGTGGATCATGGTCTTCTGCGTAAAAACGAGGGGGACGAGGTAGAAGCGGTATTCGGACCCAATGGCCCCTATAGCTTGAATTTCATCCGGGTCAATGCTCAGGAGGAGTTCTACGAGAAGCTTAAAGGAGTGGAGGAGCCGGAGAAGAAGCGCAAGATTATCGGTGAGGAGTTTATCCGTGTATTTGAGCGGGAGGCCAAGAAAATCGGCGCGGTGGACTATTTAGTTCAGGGAACTATTTATCCCGATGTGATCGAGTCTGGTCTTGGAAAGTCCGCTACCATCAAGTCTCACCACAATGTGGGCGGACTGCCGGATTATGTGGATTTTAAGGAGATCATCGAGCCTTTGCGGCTGCTGTTTAAGGATGAGGTACGAAAGGCCGGCCTGGAACTGGGTCTGCCGGAGTATCTGGTCTACCGCCAGCCCTTCCCGGGTCCTGGGCTTGGAATCCGGATTATCGGTGAGGTGACGGCTGAGAAGGTGAAGATGGTTCAGGATGCGGACGCTATTTACCGGGAGGAGATTGCGAAGGCGGGACTGGACAGAAAAATCAGCCAGTATTTCGCGGCGCTGACCAATATGCGTTCCGTGGGTGTGATGGGAGATTTCCGGACCTACGATTACGCAGTAGCCCTGAGAGCTGTGGTGACCAATGACTTTATGACCGCCGAAGCGGCGGATATTCCCTTTGAGGTTCTTCAGAAGGTGATGAATCGGATTGTAAATGAGGTGAAGGGGGTCAATCGGGTGATGTATGATTTGACTTCAAAGCCGCCGGGGACGATTGAGTGGGAATGATTTTGTTCCCACCCAATCCAATTCCACTAACCAATCCGCTTCAAATTTATCGACCCTGCTTTCATTGGTTCTGGTTTTGGATTCAGGTAAAATAAGGAAAATAACACAGAGAGCGAGAAGGACTAACACCCTTCCCGCTCTTTTTCTATACCCATTTTCACTCTTATTTCCGCTTTCAATTTTCAATTCAATTTGATTCGGTTTTGTTAGAGGACCTGTGGTAAGGCTGAAATCAAAAAGGGATAAGAAGCCGGAAAACCCTTATAAAATAAGGAAAATTTGAAAAGGGAAAAGGAAATTCGGATGGGTTTGGTTCGGTTCAGTCCGGTGTGGCGGAGAGCTAAAAAAGGGAAAAGAGGCGGGAAGATAAAGCGGAGAATGAAGGGTAAAAAATCAGGAAAAGGGATGGGAAAAGAGGATTTAAAAGAAGGAAAATAAAACACGAAATGGTTTTGAATTGAGCAAATTTAGGACGAGGGTTTGGTTAGGTGATGTTTGATTTGGATGGGATAATGTATGGGAATTGAAATGGATTGGAACATAGAGTCTCCGATTAATTGGAATTAATCAGAGAAAATGCAGTTCCCTTCCTGAATTAATCCGAGATTTTGCACCTGAATCCTTGAATTAATCCGAGAAAACGCACCTTTTTCCCTCAAAAACTGCAAAATCTAAGATTAATTGGTGCAAAAATTAGGATTAATTAGAATTAATTCGAGATTTTGCATATCCGCATTTGAATTAATCAAAGAAAATGCACCTGAATTAAACCGAGATTTTGCAGTTTGCTATTTCCCATGTGAATTTCCTGATTGAAGCCCGAATGCCGCTTGTATGAATACCCTTATGATTCCCAGCGGGAGCACGAAGGCAGGACTAATTCCTTGATTAAATTCAATGAAGGGAGTTTTGTTATGAACAAAGCAAAAGCAAAGTACAGGGACATTCATTTTAGGAGTGAGAAAAACGGCAGAGTGATGTGTGTCCATAGTGCAGCTGAACGAGCGTATGCAAAGGAATTGGAGGAAGATGACCAAGTCCTGTCTTATGAAACGGGAGTGGCGCTTGACCTGGAGCGGTACACCTATGTAAATCCTTTAGACATCCGCAAGGACTATTTTAAAGTGGAATGGGCCTCGGATTTTGTGGTGCATTTTGAGAATGGGACCGTAGGCGTCCGGGAGCTAGTCCAGATGGAGGGCCTGACGAAACGGGCGGAAATGGAGAAGTTGGAGTTTTCAAGAAGGTATTGGTCTTTGGAGAACGTGGCAAGTTGGAAAGTCGTTATCATGAAGAAGGGAGAATAAGGGTATGTTTTATGAGATTTCAGGTGAGCGTTTCAGGGAAGTGTTTAAATGTGAGGATGGATCCTGGATTATTTCTTATGACCATCCCTTGGAACCCAGGTTCGTATTAAGCCGGGACATGGAAAATCTTACAAGAATCCTTCCGCCGGATGAATACGTAAAGAATCAGAAGAAGGAACCCACGATGGGCCAGAGGAAGCGGATGGAGTTGTTGGAGGGAATTGTGGATGATCCGGAGTGCATTATGGACAGGGATAAACGCAATGAGAAAATCCGGGAATCTGCTGACCGGAACCATACCACCTTGCGGAGACTGCAAATGCTCTACTACCGGGCATTGGCTGGAAGGCCTCTGGTGGAGGAACGTGTACTTCCGCCTAAAGAGGAAACGCAGGAACAAAAGGACTTTTCCTGGGCGGTTGAGGAATTTTACTTCTCTGCAAAAAAGATGTCCCTAAGGAGTGCCTATGACCTTATGCTCCTCTCCCGCTACACAGACCAGGACGGCCGCCTGGTGGAGGGAGCGCCCTCCTGGTATTCCTTCCGCCATTACTTTTATGGGAAGAACTACCACAGAAAATCCCGGAATACGATTGCCAGGAATGGGTTGTCGGATTACCAGAGAAACAAACGGCCTCTCTTTGGCAGCGCTTGTGAGTGGAAGAACCGGATTGGAGCCTACCAGATGGACGCAACCCAGGCGGATATTTACCTGGTATCCCGTCTGGACCGGAAAGCAGTGATCGGAAGGCCCAATATTTATCTGGCGGTTGATACGGCTACACAGTTGATTGCCGGAGTGTATGTTGGCTTGGAAGCTGGAGAAAGTGCATTCATCAAGTGTCTGGCAAATGCGGCAATGGATAAGGTGGCGTTCTGTCAGTCCTTTGGGATTGAGATTGATAAAAACGAGTGGCCGAGTGAAGGACTTCCGGGAGAGATTATTACGGATAAAGGAAGGGAGTTTATCGGAAGCCGGATGGAGGAGCTTGCTATGAAATACGGAATTGAATTTGAATCCCTTCCTCCCTTTCGGCCAGATGGGAAGGGCCTGGTGGAGAAAGCCTTTGACCTAATCCAGCAGAAATATAAACCCTTGCTGCGAGGAAAAGGTGTGATTGAGCCTGACGCACAGGAAAGATGGGCGGTGGACTATCGGAGCCAGGCCGTTCTTACCCTGGAGGAATTTACAAAGGTAGTCATCCATTGTGTTCTTTACTTAAACAGCAGTCGCATGATAGAGAATGTCCATATCCCGGAGACAGAGCCGACAGCAGCCGCCCTTTGGATGTGGCAGGAACAGCAGGGAAAATCCATGATGGTTCCCATTGAAGCGGAGGAATTATATCTGTTTGGGCTTCCCAGGAAAACCATTACCCTCTCACGGAAGGGAATCCATCATCAGGGATTATGGTATGTATCCGCAGACTGCAAACGGTTATTGGAGCAGACTAAGGCAACTGGTAAATTCCAGATTGCCTATGACCCGGAGAATGTAAGCTACGTGTATTTGGTGGATGGTATGGAATATCATCCGTTTCAGTTAGCGGAAGCCCACCGCCAATATGCGGGAGCCACGGAAAGCGAGTATCAGATGGAACGGGAGCAGCACAAGGGCTCCAGGCGTGAGGCGAAGCGGAAGGACACGGAAGGCCGGTTAAAGATGATAAGGGACATTCAGGAGATTGTGGGCCAGACGGAATGCATAAGCAAGGACACAATCAGCCAGGAATCCATCCAAAAGAACCGCAGAAGGGAGTTGGCGTAAATGAAGTATGGAGATTTTACAGGAAATACCGTTGGCGCGGTTTATGGGAAGGAAAATGGCAATCCTTACCTGGAAGCCCTGCCGGATGTATTAGGGAAAAAGGAGTTTGAGCGCCGGATGAAAAGCCAGCCGGATTTTCCAAGGGATGTAAACCATATGGCACCGGAGGAAAGACGGAATCTTTTATCAGGACTATCCCAGTGGTTCCAGCCCATGGATTATATGTACACCCTTTACGATATGCTCCACCGGGCCATGTGCTCTACTTACCAGACAAAGACCGTGATAGAATCCATAAGACAGATGAATGACCTTTACATGGACTTCCGAACTGGTAGACCAAGGGAGTTATCCTATTCCACCCAGGCCTACAGCGGAGCAGTTTTGGGAGTACCAGGGATTGGAAAGACTTCCACAATAAAGAGGTGCCTCTCCACTATGCCGCAGGTCATCGTCCATCAGGAGTACCAGGGCCGGAAAATCTATGAAAAACAGATCAACTACCTTGTGGTGGAGTGTCCGTCCGATTGCTCTTTAAAAACCCTGGCACTCAATATCTTTTCAGCGATTGATAAGGCCATTGGTTCCGAATATCTAAAGCAGGCAACCTATCAGAGAGCTATGGCAACCAGCGCCACCACAATGAAGTTAAAGATTATCTGCATGAATCACCACATCGGATTAATTGTAATTGACGAAATCCAGAATGCCATTTCAACCGCCACAAAGAATAAGCAGATCAAACCGTTAATTAAATTCCTGGTGGAACTCACCAACGAGACATCCACAGCGATTTGCTTTTGCGGAACCCTGGAGGCGGAGGACGTATTTCTAAAGCAGGAGCATTTAAAACGCAGGACCAGAGGCTTCCGGCTCTTACCTATGAAGTATGACAGGACTTATCGCAAATTCATTACGGAGTTATGGGAGTACCAGATGACCCTACAGAAGGCACCGCTCACGGAAAAGTTGATGAAGCAGATGTATGACCTGTCAGCCGGGATTCCTGCCTACCTTGTAAAGATATTTGAGGAAGCCCAGATAAGGAGTATCCTGTCAGGCCGGGAGAAGTTGACTTATGAGAGTATCCGTCAGGCAGTCGATTACTTAGGAATCGAGGTTCCGAAGGTGTATGGACGAGGAGGAACGTCTATCAGCGATTTTTCCGTAGAGGAAGTGGAAGCCAGGGAATTTACCGAGGAAGCAGTCCCAAACGGAAATCAGGGCCAAACACATTCATCCGGGATGTATGTCCAGGAGGAAGCAGGGACCGGAATCGGCACTGATAGAGAGGAAAACACCCAGACAGCCAATCAAACCATAGCTTCCCTTTTGACACCTTCATCCCGGACGTACATAAAAACGGCAGAATCAGCGGGAAATGGTTTTAATGAGGGAGAACCCATGGAAGCACCGAAAAACGGAAATCAGGCCCAAATACCTTCATCTAAGATGTATGTTTCAGAGAAGCCACAGTTGAAGATCGTGTATTCCAGGGAACAGGAACAGCCAAGTAGCAAAGCACCTGCAGAACCGATGGAACCCATTATACCGGAACCATCCCAGGAACCGGTAAAGCGTTTCTATGCGGAGAAGCGAGGCCGCAAGAAGGCAGACCGGGACGAAACGGACTTGATTGAATTGTGGAACCAGGGACTTACCGAAGAAGCCGTTTTTCAAACCCTAAAATCCTGGCATATGGCAGAGAGGAGGTGCTATTAATGCTCCATTACTTTCCGACACCCTACCCGGATGAATTGTGGTATAGTGTGCTATGCCGGTATCACGTAAGAAGTGGAAATCAGAACAGCGCGACCACCTTCCGCAGCCTTTTCCACAACAAAGACCATGGGACATTCTCCACCTTCCTTCCTGATGGGACGATCACGGAGATTGCCGCACAGGTGCCGGAAGGAATGTTAAATGTAAGGGAGATTGCATTGAACCACACGCTTTTCAACTACACATTCCGGTTCCAGACCTTAGACGACAAAGAAAACCTGTTAAAGATGGCGCTAAATGGCAGAATCAATTTCCCTGTTAAACTTCCAAGGCCCTATAAAGAGAAGGAATTAAAATGCTGTTCTCTTTGCATGAAGGAGGATTTAAAGCAGTACGGAGAGGCCTATTGGCATACTTCCCATCAGATTCCCTATGTGTCCGTGTGCCAGAAACATAAATGCCGGCTGAATGTATTATCAGGGTTGAAAGATTATGTATTAAACGGCAACCTGTTTCTGCCGGATGTAGGGAATGCAGGAGAACCGGATTTTCATGTGGAGCAGACGGAACTAGAATGGACCGAAACACTGACAAAATACCTTACTCTCCCTTTGAAGTATGGGCCGGCAGACGGATACAATAACCTCTATGAAGGGCTCTTAAATGCCGGATATGGGAGCGTGAGGAAAGACCACTACTATTCCGTGGACTATGAGCGTTTAGGGAGAGATTTGTGTGGATATTTTGGGAGCGAATTGATTGAAACACACTTTGGGACATCCCATTTCCGGGCGGCAATCTTAGGGAATATCAAAAGATGGCTCTATAAAATGCCGGAGCGGTATGCTGTGATAGCCGTATTCTTAACGCAGGGCCCGGAGAGCACCTTTGGGCCGCAGATTGAAAACCGGATGACAAAGACATTTTTGGAATTAAGCCGAAGCCCTGTTCCTATGAAAAAGCGGTATGTGGCGGAGCAGGTGGGAGTAAAGGAGGACAGCCTGGACATTCTCTGCCATAACTTAAACATAAAGCCGTTCTGGGAGCAGAGACCCAAGACCGAGGACCCGAAGAAGTACAGGAGCAGCCTTTATTTTACAAAGGATGAATGGGAGTATGTACAGGGACAGGTAAAAAGCCAGGGATTCCAGAGCGTATCCTCTTTTATGCGGTATTGCCTGAATGAGGTGAGGGAGAAGGAACGATGTATGAAATCAATTATTAAAAACCAGAAGGCAGTATAAAACAGATGATATTCCATGGATTGACAAAATTCCCTTTTTTTGCTAGGATATAAAGCAAACCAATGGAGAGATGTTAAATTCTATACGATTACCGCTATTTTACAAAAGATAAGGCCATTGGTAAATGACGAATCTTTGTATATTATGGAGGTAATAGGTATGGAATTAAGAGACATGGAAAAATTGGCGTTTTTAATTTTAAAAGAATTGGATTTGAAAAAATCAGATGTCGAGTTGATAAAGGATATTCGTAAAAATGGCAAGGCCTATCATTCTGCATTAAAGGAAATTCCTGTAGATGTACCAAAAGCGCAGATTATAAATAGTCCTTTCTAAATCAATAATAAGCGGTAATCATAACAGCATTCCCATTTTGTATTAGGGAGTGCTGTTTTATTTTAGGGAGCCAAGAACTTCTTCAATTCAAGAAGAAAGCACCTTCTTAAAAACACACCCTTCCATTTCTGTCATTGCAAAACATATGTTTGTATGGTAGAATGGGTTTTAGGAAAGTATCCATGACAGGAGTGGCTGCCTCTTTTTCTATTACATAGGAAAGGAGGTGGTGCATATGACGGCTTACGAAACCGTAATGGTTATTTTAGGGATATTGGGCTTGCTCATATCCTTCGGAGGCTTTGTGATTGCACTAATCGCCTTTCTCGATAAGAGGAACAAGCGTAAAAAATAAGCCCACCCTGTCTGCCAACAGGATGGGCAGCGCTTATTAAGCGCTAAAACCAATCTATGGCATCCACTTTTGGAGTGGGTGCTTTCTTTTTTTGTTTACACTTATATTATAGTCAATTCAGGTCCAAAATTCAAGTAATTCTGTAAAATTCACAAAGTCCTACATCACTCTTCCTCATCCACGCCGTCAGGGATATAAAGCGGATCGCCAGGAAGATATTCCGGGTAAGGGCTGAATGATGGATCGGATTTCCTATCAGCCGGGAAAATATCTTCCTCCACCTCCATTTCCTTCTCAAACGGATCAGTGAAATAAGCCAGAGCCTTTACTGCATTTGGGAAGGAATAGCCCTCATATTTCATCAGGTAGTCAATCCCATCTCCACTCTCCCTGTTAGACCAGCGGTAATACTTCCATAATTCAATCCCGCTGTGATCCGAGGTGAAAAAGGTTATGCTGTCATGCACGGTCCCGCGCCAGCAGAACTTACCTGGTTCATCCGGGTGGGCGGCAAACTGGACGGACTTTGGATGTTTAGCCCTAAGATAATGAACAAGATCCTTCTGCCTGGCTTTTGCGATTAATTTTTTTCCTACTTTTTCGTTGTATGTCATAGTGTGTTAATTCCTTTCTTTCTTGTTAGCACGTCTCTTTCTGTCAAAGACAAGCGCGTTGAAATGGGAAGCCAGCATTCCGAATTTCTGGTTATTCCCTTGGAGCGCAACCGCCGGGTTCAGCATATACCGGGAGGTGGACACCTTGACAATCACCTCCATCTCCATTAACTGCTTTAGGGTACTGGAAATCGTATTTTTGTCCCTTATATCGCAGGCCTCCATGATGTCCTGATAGGTGCAGTAAATCATGTTGTTTCCATCCGCATTGTAGAGGAAAAACAGGAGGATTTGTGTAGGCTTGTTGGCAAACGTATTGAGGATTGGGACAGCCTGGTTATAAAAAATACGATGGAAATTCCGCTGACTGCAAAGAGCGGTATTGGCTGTTTTTAAGGAGCCATCTGTACGCTTCATACTTGGTAAATTTTCAATTATCTTCATCTATGTAAGGTCCTTTCTGTAATCGTTTATCTGACTTTATAATGCTAGATTTGGACACTTTGGGACGTTTTAAAGCTCAAAAAATGTGCCGAAAATGAAGGGATAAATTTGTGTAAAATTCATCGTACTTTTGATGAAATTCCGTGTGCAAAAAGGTCCATTTCTATCATAATAAATAGTTATGCTTTTTTGAGGCGTCAAAAGTAGGTGCCGGATTGTATTACGGGTATTACACAGAATACTTTCCTAAGATAGAGAAATCCTTATTTTATGCGGGCTGGAAGGCTTTTTTCAAAGTTGTGCTTTTATTTCTATATATATAGGTTGTTATCTTTATAAAGGAGTAATAAAGGATGTGAGATTGTTTTTCAAAGAAATATCTCCATGTCAGAATCTATCATCTAATGGAATGTAACATATCCATATATACTGTTATGCTCTCATCTAATGTCAAATGTTTCTATAGCCTGGAGAGATCCTAGAGGTATCCTTGTGGACTGCTCCAGGCTGTCTATGTGTCTCCTATGCTCTGTATGTTGCAGAGTATTTCCTATACCTTGTGGATACCTGGAGAGATCCTGGAGAGCGATCCTCCATTTGTAAAATGTCTCCCATGCTTACCTATGTTTGGGTGCATATTCTCAATCCTAATGAAGTCCTGGAGGTTTACCTTAAGGAGGCCTTGAGGATCTTATGAAAGCCCTATGAATGTCCGTATGTTTCCTAGTGGAAGCCATTCGATATCCTTGTTTTTTACCTTATGAAAGTTTCATAGGGAGGTCATTCGGAACTCGAAGGGAACGGCCACAACTTAAAAACATTGGTCATGAAGGAACACCGTGGCCGTCTCCCTGCGGAAGCCTAATGAGGCCGGGAGAACTTTTTAAGTCATAAGGAGGACATTGGAAATCGCAAGGACTACGCCAGGAACACAAGGCGGTCAAAAGGTATTCACAGGGAACCGTGAGGACGCCTTAAGGAGGCCATGAGGCTTCCACTAGGAATACACAAGGATCATCCATATATCCCAATATAGGAAGCACCACTTGGTATCATAAGGTTCTCACAAGGATCCACGAGGAAGCCTCTAGGATATCCCAGGGTATTCTTCAGGATTAAGACAATACACTACAGGCTTATATCATCTCACTAGGAAGTCATAAGGATTCACTAGGATTAAGATAACACACCACAGCTTTTTTCATTCCTCCAGGTATCCTTAAGGCATTCACCAGGGTTAAATCAAAGCATTACATCTGTGTATCATCCCACTAGGAACTCATAAGGTATTCACTAGGATTAGGACAACATAGCACAGTTTTCTTCCATTCCACTAGGTACTCACAAGATATTCTCCAGGTATTCACTCAATACACAGAGCTCTTAGAAATTCCCTAATAGATACTTTAGAACGATGGAGCTGCTCTCGTAAATAATGAAGGGAAATCTTCTTAAATCCCTTCAAAGATGATGTGCCCTTATCTCTTATCACCTCTCTACAGATAGTGGGAAAAACATCTCAAATTCCCTCGTTCTCAATGAATATATTCCGCCATATCATCACTGCATTTACGGTCCAAACCTGCGGCATATTATCCCTTAACCAAGAGCAGAATCCTCCAAAAATTTATTAAAAAATAGGTCGTGTATAAGGGTAAGAATGGCATTTTTAGCCGTTTTTTTGTCCAAATCTATCATAATAAGTATAGAGGAACAAGTGATTTCGGGAGGTTTTATACGGGATGAAAAAGGTTTTTAAGCATTACATTTTAAGCGAAAAAGAGATGGACAGAATCAATTATCTATTGGACTTATACAGGAAATATAAAGTCATGGCGGAGCTGCATTGGGAGGGATCGGAGGGACAGGGACATGAAGAAGATTTTACAGACAATCTATAACCTTTTGGGATTTACCGGCCTTTGGCTTGCACCCATCGTCTATGGGATTCTGGGCCAGGGATTCTCAAGTCTGGACAACCAAAAGCGGCTGCTTGTCTGCCTGGCTGTTATCGTCTGGACTTCCTTTAATAACTTCTGGTCCATTGCCTGTGAAGGGAAGCGCTTTGACGAGATAAACATTGGCGATGGGCTGATACCAGACACAGGTCTAAAAAAAGAATCACCGCAGAAACGTGTGGCTGCTTATCCTAAAGTACCGGTCCAATACCTTTCCAAGACACCGGAGGGCATAATCTTAGGAAGCTACAAAAACCGGTATGTGAGGGTCCCAACCGATACCATCCATCACTATTGTATCCTGGGAGGCACCGGCTCCGGTAAGTCCTCCACAATCTTATTGGATTCCCTTCTCGCAAACTTTTCAAAGGACATTCCCGGCGCCTTGGTCTTTGCCATCGACGTCAAAGGAGAGCTGCACGAAAAATCTACAAAGACTTTCTCTGAAAATGTCCTCATAGTAGACCCTTCGGACCGGACAACTGCCGGATGGGACGCCTTCTACCGACTTCACGAAAACCCTTCCGACGATTTAATCATTGAGGCCATTGAGGAAATCGGGCAGGCCTTAATTGTCAGCACCAATCCCAAGGACCACTTTTTCGTGGAGAATGCCAGGACGATGTTTACCGGACTCCTGGTGTATTACTTCAAACAGGGAGAGACCTTCATTGATTCCGTAAACAAAATCCTGGAGGCCGACACCGGGAAACTGATTCTCGACATCACAAGGGACAGCAGCCCTTCGGATTTATGGTACAAATACCTTGCCAAGTTTGCAGGGAAGGACGCAGAGAGTATTCAGGACTGCATGGTGGAGATGACAACAAGTCTCTCCGTGTTCAGCAAATCCGATGTGAAATTTTGTTTCCGTGACAACGCCATCAAAGCCAGCCCATATTCCTTCAGGGAGCAAAAATCCGTATTCCTTGCCATCCCGGAACACCTGCTGGAATCCTACAAAGCCCTCCTCCGGTTATGCACATGTCAGGTCCTCCAGGAATTACAGAGGCGGTCCGAGCATGAGACAACACCGATTATGCTAATCATTGACGAATTTGCCAGACTTGGCCGGATAGAAGGAATCTTTAATGCCCTGGCAACATTGAGAAGTAAAAAGGTGATGATCCTGTTGGCCTTCCAATCCCTGGCTCAATGTGAAGTCATTTATTCCAAGGACGAAGCAAGGACGCTGACCGACAACTGCCGGATTAAATATATCCTGGAAGTCTCTGACCCACAGACCGCAAAAACCGTCCAGGACTGGTGCGGCACCTACCGGGATAAGAAGGAGACATTAAACGGAGGCAAAAACCATCATAAATCCTGTTCCTATGAAAACCAGCCCATCGTGGAGCCAAAGGACCTGCTCACCCTGACAAAGAAGCAGGAGGTCATCCTGGTTATTTCCGGCACCGGGTATCTTCGGGTGAAGAAAGTATTTTACTTCAAGGACAAACTCCTCTCCGCTATGGCAGAGAAGGTCAAAGGCTACAATGAATCCCTAAAACAACAAACACAATGAGGAGGTAATCCCTTATGGAACAGAAACAATACGATGACTTTTTCCTGGCGCTCAATTCCGTTGCCGTTGTATATAAAGCCACCCTGAAACCGGTTGACATCCCAAAGAACGGTGTCATCCAAAAGGCATTCGCCATGCACTATCAAAATAACCCTGTCGTTCCCATCTTCTACCCGGACCGGCTGATAAACCCGGAGCAGAGCCGGACACCGGGACAAATCGCGTCGGCATTATCCCGGACCGTTATGCCGGAGGTTGCGGAACTCTGGCAGAATCCGAATCTTTCTTTTTCCGGCAGGGAACAGGCCGTTTCCCATCTGCGGAGCACCCTGATCGGATATGGGAACAACCGGCCCTTCCTCCAGGGAATCCCTTATGAACGGACCGCAGACCTGGCCCTCTACGCAAGGCTGGACTTCGGGAATGGAGTTGCGGCTCCCATGACGGAAAAAGCACTTTCCTTTTTCAGGATGACAAAGGAGGAAGCCCTGTCAGAGGCAAAGAAAAATACCTACAGCCAGGCCAGGCTCCACAACTTCCATACCCTCCTAAAAGCCATCTACCGGGAAACCGGGCTGGATGAAAAGACCGCACAAATGATTATCAAGAAAAGCCCGAAGGACCTTTACTATTTCCTCAACACAAAGGACGGATGGGAAGGTGCGGCTCCGATTGCTGACCCTGCCATCCTAAAGAAACTGCGGGAGTTTGTGGGCGGTGATTATTACATCCTTCCGGCCTCTGTCCATAAGGTATGGATCCTAACGAAAGCCAAATGGAAAATCCCGCCGGAAAAGTTAAAGATGGATATGGTCCCGGAGTCCCAGCAGGGTATACTTCCGCAGGACATCCTATCCAATAACCTATATGAGTTTGACGGCCGTGGTCTCTCCATCGTAGGAGCCCAGAAAATAGAGCGGGATACCGGCATAGCGGAGCATATAGCCCACCGGCATTCCCGATAACATTTCAAATACATTTATGGAGGTAATCATCAATGAACCAACAAGAACTTTTTGACGAATTTTATAAAGCATTAGAACCCATTGCGGCGGCTGACGGAGCAACCTTGGAGAAGGTAGATGTTCGGAAGAACAATGAGACTTGGAAAGGAATCTCCATCCGCTTTGGAGACGATCCCATTGCGCCAACCATCTACCCGGAACGATACCGGAAAACCGCTGAAATTGGAATCCCGGTTTCCTCCATTGCAAAGAGCGTTTATGGGATTGCGGCGGAGGAAGCCGAACGAATCCGAAGGGATCGGATTCAATTCCCATTTAACCGGGAACAGGCAGAGAGCCATTTGATGTGCGCCATCGTAGGGTATGAGAACAACAAAGAGATGTTAAAGAATCTTCCCTATGAACGGATTGAGGATTTAGCGGTCTATGTCCGATGGGATTATGGGAACGCTTCCGCTGTCCTGACGAATGAAGGGTTATCCCATCTTCAAATGACAAAAGAAGAAGTCCTGGCTGTTGGAAAACGAAATATGGTAAGTCAGGCAGCTTTTCAAAGTCTGGAGGAAGTTATGCGAGGGAGCTACCGTGCGGATGGACTGGAGGAATGGATGATTGATGATCGGATGGCCATGGACCCGCCAAGTCCACTCTATATCCTGACTACCAGGGACCAATCCTTTGGAGCAGCTCTTATCGCTTCACCGGAGGTTTTAAAAGGTGTTCATAACCAACTGGGAGAAGATTTCTATATCCTCCCATCTTCCGTTCATGAAGTCCTCATTCTTAAAGAATCGGATTTTCCTGGCCCGCCGGAAGAATTAAAAGAAATGGTAGCCACAATCAACCGGGAACAGGTGGAACCGGTGGACCGTCTCTCCGACACCGTTTACCGGTTTGATGGGAAGAAACTTTCCATTGCAGGGACCGAAGGAATGGAACGGGAGGAAGGGATTGCTTCCGTGCTGTCCCATCGGCATTCCAGGTAAGGAACCTACGTTCTCAATGAGGATAAAATAGCCAGAATCGGATTTATTCCTATCGGTTGAGGAAATCTTCTATCAAACCCATTGAAACGAAATTTACTTCATTCACGCTCATTCTATATGAGAGTTGAAACCACAATTAAATAAATCAATGCCCGCCGGCAGGCATTAAAAAAACAATACAGGAGGAAAGCGGTTTTCCTAGGAGTTAAACAGTGCGCTGTACCTTTTGTATGAAATGCCAGAATTATTATATACACACGACGATTTAAAGGCCATGCAGAACTGGAGCCTGGAGCGAAAAATCCAGGTAAGCCAGACAAGGATTTTAGAATGGTACACCCGGCACAATAACCAATGCTTTGTGTCATTTTCAGGAGGCAAGGACAGCACGGTCCTTGCTTATTTAGCCGCCCGGATCTGTCAGGCGGAACATATTCCTTTAATCCTTTGGTTTTCAGATACCGGATTGGAGTTTCCCGAAGTGAGGGAGCATGTGAAAACCTATGGATCCTGGCTGATGGGACACTTCCCAGGTCTCCGGGTGGAAACCGTCATGGACTACCCAAAGGACCGGAAAGGGAACCGCATTTTATTTAAGGATGTAATCCTGACATACGGTTATCCCATTTTAAGCAAACAAATCAGCCGCAGAGTGGGAGACGTCCAGAAGATGGGCCAGAACTGTTATGCAGCCCGTTGTTTCGATGGGAGGGAGACCGGAATGTATGACTTACGGAAATGGGCCTTTGTCATTGACGCTCCCTTTAAAGTCTCTGACCGCTGCTGTGATGTGTTGAAGAAAAACCCGGCCAACCGCTTCGTGAGGGAATCCGGGAGGTATCCCATCATCGGGACAATGGCCTGTGAGAGCCAGGCCCGCCGCCTGGAATGGTTCCGTCATGGGTGCAATGCCTTTGACAACAAGGAACCTGTCAGCCGCCCTTTAAGTTTCTGGACGGAGCAGGACATCCTATCGTTCATTCAAAAGTATGATCTTCCCTATCCTGTTGTCCGGCAAATTAAATGATGTCCTATCAGGCAGATTATTTTATGCCGATTTCGACTTCCCACAGGGATATCAGTCACTTTAAAAGCAGCTGTTTCGGCGAATTGTTTTCCTAAAAGAAAAACATCCGCAAATTAATTGCGGATGCCTTTTCAGCCAAGAGTGCTGTCGTTGATCGCCTGCATGA
>OLVT01000293.1_pt1 | contig 57535 bp, 49 predicted proteins | sample 1673241 | NCBI WGS metagenome assembly OLVT01 (sample SAMEA3178936, study PRJEB25190) | human gut metagenome | biome: human gut; feature: human-associated habitat; material: faeces | place: Austria | collected 2013
GCCAGGTCAACCATGGTAAAGGGAAGGGAGAATTCTTGACTGTTTTGGTTTCCGGCTAACTGAAGAAAGTAACAAATCAATTTTTCGCGGATCGACCGTTGAGACAGAACCTCCACCCGCTGGCTCAGGTGCAGAGCGCGGTCACTGATCATGGACAGCAGATTCCGGATCAGCTGCGAGTGATGAAAACAGGCCTTGGAGCAGGGGGTGCTGATACAGTCGCAGTCAATAAAAAGTACATCGCAGGGGGAGGTAGATACTACGGAGATACCGGCCAGCGGATTTCCCTGATAAGAGATGAATTGACCAAAAAGTCCCTGAGGCTCCAGGCGTTCCAGGATGGTGCGGGTTCCGTTTACCTCGTAGCGCACTACCAGGGCATTTCCTTTTCCCAAAATTCCGATGGAGTGGAAATTCTTGTCAAAGTCACAGATGGTTTCTCCGCTTAAAAAATGGCGTTCCCTGGCGTTTAAGCAGGATAGCAGTTTCCTGTATTCGTCAAAAGAAATGTTATAAAACAAATTTTTTTGGAAATATTCTGTCATTTACTTTTACCTCGGCTCATTCTGTGATAAGATGAAATCAACTAATCTAATCATAGCGGATTTTTGTTGCAGATGCAACAGCAAGAAGGAGCAAATGTGGAAGAAGCAGACATGAATGAAAAGATGCGCAATGAAATAGAACAGCTGATCCAAAAGGAAGTAGCGCGTGCCGTTTTCCAGGAAAGGCTTCGGGTGCAGAGGGAAAAACAGCGGCAGGAGGCTTTGGTTAGGGAACAGAAAAAACAATATTCCAGGCTTGGTTTTTGCTTCACGGCTTTTTTTGGAATCACACTGGCCGTTCAGGTGGGAGCCGTCGGAATTTTCACTTTGTTCGCTCCGGAATTAGTTAAAACGCTGCAGCAGACAACCTGGTTTTTTGCGCTGTTGTCTGCGGCGCCCATGTATCTGGTGGCTTTTCCGGCTGTTATGGCATTGCTGGTACTGATTAAACCGGTTCCGCCTCTTGGAGGGGACTGCTTTCATACGCAGGATTTGGTGCTGCTGGGCGTGATGGGAATGGGGGTTGGGTTCGGAGGAAATATTTTAAGCCAGGTTCTGGATTTTTTTCTGTCAAATGGGAGCGCGGAATCAGCGGCTGAGGAGGTTTTGATGAATTCCAATATGCTGCTCGATCTGGCGATTTCCGTGTTTGCTGCTCCGGTGGTTGAGGAGCTGCTGTTCCGCAAATGCTTCATAGACCGCATAGGCGGATATGGAGAGCGGACGGCGGTTATTTTATCTGGCCTGCTTTTCGGACTGGCCCATGGAAATATACAGCAGTTTTTCTATGCTTTTGGACTCGGAATGATCTGGGCGTATGTGTATGTAAGAACAAGAAATATAGGCTATACGATTGCCTTTCATATGCTGTTTAATCTGATCGGCGGAATATTTGCGATGAGCGTCTATCAGGGAATGATGGGAAATGAGGATCCCTTTTCTATTGTGGGAAGGGTGAAATTCTTTACCGGAATAGATCTTACAGCGGTCTGGCAGATTTTATGCAGCCATTTATCCATACTCTATTTTTCTATGAATATTGTCTGCATGGCAGGGGGAATCGTGATTCTGATCTGCAAAAGAAGGAAAATCCATTTCCGGCAGGGGTTGAGGGAAATTCCGGATGGAAGGATTTTTTCTGCCGCTGTTTTAAATCCGGGCATGCTGGCGTTTTTTGCATTTTGCGCGTTTAATTTTTGGCTTACTACATAAATGACCGGAAGGGAGCGGAATATGGTTCAGGATGAAACTTATAAATATTCTTTTAAGATGGAGCCCAGGACGGCATCCCTGTATGTCCAGAATACGGGACGGCAGAAATGCGCGGGAGGATACCGGTGGGGGCCTGGAGTCCGGGACCATTATTTGATTCATCATGTGCTGTCGGGGAAGGGGTACCTGGAAGTAGGAGATCAGGTTTACAGCCTTCAGGCGGGAGATACTTTTCTAACCTTTCCTCATACCTCCATTCTTTATTATGCAGATGAAAAGGAACCATGGGAATATGTCTGGGCAGGATTTTACGGAGTGGAAGCTCAGAACCTGGTGGAAGGGACGGATTTCGGTCCACAGCGTCCGGTGCTTCGGGATTTTTATCCGGAAGAAGTGGCAAAATTGCTTCTGGCAGTTTATTCCGACTATGGTACGGAGGCATGGTGTACTGCAGCAATAACCGGAAGACTGTATTTGCTGCTGGCTTTTTTGATCGGTCATTCCACCCACCGGAGGCAGGCCAGGGAGGAAAGGGACTATGCATATATTGCAGCGGGGTATATTATGACTCACTATGAACAGCCCATTACGGTGGAGGCTTTGGCTCAGCTGGTTTCCATCAGCCAGAGCAGCTTGTATCGCTGTTTTCGGAAGAAATATAATATGTCTCCGAAACGGTTCATTTTGGAATACAGGATTCAGAGGGCATGTGTTTTGCTGGAGAAGAATATTTATTCCATCCGGGAGGTATCTAATTCGGTAGGTTTTGAAGATCCTTTGTATTTTTCCCGGGCTTTTAAGCTGATTAAGGGCATGTCTCCGCGCAGTTGGATGTCTCTGCGGGAAAAGACGGAAGAAAAATAAACGTCCATGTGTCTGACCAAAAAATCCATTTCATGGATATGGGAACTGCGCTATAATGAACTTATGAAAAGGGCCGCCTCCGGTAAAAAAGCGGCGGCCAAATCAGTGAGAGAAAGGTGGATTGTAATGATGGGGAATATTACCGCATTGCGCAAGGAACTTGAAAACGGAGGGCTGGATGAGCGTTTGTGCCGGTTGGGGTGCCTTGATCCGACACAGGTTCCTGAGACGGCAAGAGAGCGGGTGAGACGTGTGACAGCAGGGTTTCAGGCAGCCTTCCGGAAGGGAGATGAGGCCGGGGTAGCTTTGCTGTCTGCACCCGGACGGACGGAAATTTGCGGAAACCATACAGATCACCAGAGGGGCAGGGTGCTGGCAGCTTCTGTAAATCTGGATTTTCTGGCCTGTGCGGCTCCCAATGGCAGTCAGACTATCCGTTTCCAGTCAGAGGGATGGCCTATGGTGGAGGTTGATTTAAGCCTCGCCCAAATCCCTGAAGAAGAAAAAGAGACTACGTCTTCCCTGGTGAGGGGGGTAGCGGCTAAAATACGGGATATGGGTTATAAGGTAGAAGGATTTGACGCCTACGCCATCTCCGATGTGCTTCCGGGGTCCGGTCTGTCCTCCTCGGCGGCCTGCGAGGTGTTGCTGGGAGTAATTGTAAACCACCTCTTTTGCGGAGATGAGCTGAACGCGGTGCAGATTGCTCAAATTGGACAATATGCGGAAAACGTATACTTTGGAAAGCCCAGCGGTCTTATGGACCAGATGGCATCCTCTGTAGGCGGAGCAGTGGCCATTGATTTCAGGGATCGGGAAAATCCTCAGGTGACGCCCATGGAGGTAAATCTGGAGAAGGAGGGGTACGCTTTGTGCATCGTGGATTCCGGAGCGGACCACGCAGACCTGACAAGTGAGTACGCGGCTATTCCGCAGGAAATGAGAGCGGTTGCAGCCTTCTTTGGAAAAGAGGTTTTAAGCCAGGTGGAGGAGCGGGATATTTTGGCCCATCTGCCCCAAATCCGTCAGGCGGCCGGGGACAGGGCGGTTCTGCGGGCTCTTCATTTCTATGCCGATGACAGGAGAGTGGATCAAGAGAGCGAAGCTCTTAAGGAGGGAAATTTTGAACGGTTCCTGGAATTAGTAAAGGAATCCGGCCGGTCCTCCTGGATGTATCTGCAGGATATTAATCCAGCCGGAGCGGTGAAGCATCAGGAGATGGCGGTCGCGCTGGCGGCTGCGGAGCAGGTCCTGGGCGGCCGCGGAGCCAGCAGAGTTCACGGCGGCGGGTTCGCGGGAACCATCCAGGCTTTTGTACCCCTGGATATGCTGCAATCTTTTAAGAGCCAGATGGAGGCTATGCTGGGAGAGGGCTGCTGTCATGTATTGTCCATCCGTCCGGAGGGTGGAACGGTTATTTGGCCATAGTAGAAAGAAGGGGGAAGAAAAATGGAACGGAACGAAGCCATTGCCGGGCTGGTAGCCTATGGCGTTGAAAAGGGACTGATTGATGAAGGAGACCGGGTATGGGCAATCAATACCCTTCTGGACCGACTGAAAGTGGATGGATACCAGGAGACGGAACAGAGGGAAAAAGCTTCCCTGCCGGAACTTTTGGAAGCCTTGACCTCAGATGCGGTAAACAGAGGCGTGGTGGAGCAGGACTCGGTGGTGTACCGGGATCTGTTTGACACGGAGCTGATGGGAGTGCTGACGCCTAGACCTTCTCAGGTACGGAAGCGCTTTGCCGGGCTTCGGGAGCACTCTCCAAGAGAGGCCACCGACTGGTTCTACCAGTTCAGCCAGGATACCAACTATATTCGCCGGGACCGGATTGCCAAGGATGTACAGTGGAAGGCTGATACGGAGTATGGCCAGCTGGATATCACGATCAATCTCTCCAAGCCGGAGAAGGATCCCAGGGCCATTGCGGCTGCAAAAAATCTTCCGGCCGGGGATTATCCCAGGTGTCTTCTGTGCAGGGAAAATGAGGGTTATGCCGGACGCCTGAATCATCCGGCCAGACAGAACCATCGGGTGGTCCCGGTAACCATCGGGGGAGATGACTGGTACCTGCAGTATTCCCCTTATGTATATTACAATGAGCACTGCATCGTGTTCAATGGCGTTCATACGCCTATGAAGATTGACCGGCCCTGCTTTGAAAAGCTTCTGGACTTTGAGGAGCAGTTTCCACATTATTTTGTGGGATCCAATGCGGATCTTCCTATTGTGGGAGGCTCGATTCTGGCCCATGAACATTTCCAGGGCGGTCACTACACCTTTGCCATGGAGAAAGCTCCGGTGGAGGAGGAGATTCATTTCGACGGCTACGAGGAGGTGAAGGCCGGCATTGTGAAATGGCCAATGTCGGTTATCCGCTTAAACAGCCGCAACCGCAAAAAATTGACGGAGCTGGCGGAGAAGATCTTGAATTCCTGGAGAGGCTATACGGATGAGGCGGCTTTTATCTTTGCCAAAACAGATGGAGAGCCTCATAATACCATAACGCCTATTGCTCGTATGCGGGAGGGCAATTATGAGCTGGATTTGGTTCTCAGAAACAACATAACCACGCCGGAGCATCCTCTGGGTGTATATCATCCGCACCAGGAGCTCCACCACATCAAGAAGGAGAATATCGGCCTGATTGAGGTTATGGGCCTGGCGGTACTGCCGGCCAGACTGAAAGAGGAGCTGGCTGCTGTGGCCGAAAAGCTGGTAAAGGGAGAAGATTTAAGAGCGGATGAAAAAACCGCCCCCCATGCCGACTGGGCGGAAGAGATCAGAAAGCGCAGAACCATCACGCCGGACAACGCCCTGCAGGTCGTATATGAAGAGACCGGACTGGTATTTGCAAAGGTGCTGGAACACGCGGGAGTTTATAAGAGAACAGAAGAAGGCAGAGAGGCTTTCCGGAGATTTGTGAAACAGGTACGCTGAGCAGAGGCGTATTGAAAAGGATTAAACAGCAGGGGCTCGGTCACGCAGGACCGGGCCCTTGCTGTTTAAAGAGAAAATCGGATGCTTCGAATTTCTTCTTCCAGCCGGAAAAAGAAGAGGGAGATGGCTAAAAGGTCCGCGCAGCCGCCGGGGCTTAGGTTGCGCCGTATGAACTCCTGGTTCATCTCCTCCAGCTCTCTTAAAGCCCGTGGCCCCAGAACCGGATGGCGTTCCAGAAAGCGGCGGGACTGTTCTTTTACATAAGAGAGAGTTTCGGGGTCAGATCTGGTAAGAATGTTGGTGTCGTCCACCTCGGCCATCAGGGTCAGAAGAACGTAGAGGTTGGCGGCGTTGGCATCGGGCTGGCATTTCCGGGCTTTTCTCATCGCCGGGAGGGCAGACTGCGACAGAGAAGGAAAGCCGTCCATGGCTTCTCCGCGGATGCCCCGGATGCCGTAGCGGGCAAAAAGTCTTTCTCCGTGAGTCTGGGGAGGACGGCCTTTCATTTGCTCAAAGTCCTGACGAAGATAAGGATACACGGCTTCTTTGCAGAAACTTAAAAGCTGATCCGGTTCCTTCAGAAAAGGAAAATGCCAGGAGGAAATCTGGGAGGCACAGCAGTATCCGATCGAGGCGGCGATAATTCCAAGGGAAAAGATCATGCCTTTGTGGGTGTTGACCCCTCCGGTCGCCTCAAACATAGCCTGCTCCGCCTCCACTCCGATGGGACGGATGGCAGGAAACAGCTGCTTAATGGGAGCGGGAATCTGGCCCTGGCTGAGGTTAAAACCGGCCCGGGCCATTTTTACGATATAGGGGGCCACCGCATCGGTACTTGCAACAAAGGTTTCGTAATTCATATCCCGATGAGCTCCGCTGTCCCTTAAATCTACCAGCCCGGGTTTGGGAGTGGTGCGTACTTCCTCCAAGAGTCCGTAACGGGCGCTTTCTTCGATCAGGTTAAAAAAAATCCGGATACGTTCATCCGGATTTACATGGGAAAAGTTCTGGGTCATGTTTGGTTCCGTCCTTATGGTTGATCTGATGGAAAGGAAAATTCCTTCTGCAGAATGCGTTCGATTTCACAAGTCAGCTCTTTGACGCTGTGGGAACGGCTGCGGCTGCAGATGTGAGCGGGCCTGCCGCAGAGAAGGCAGGTTCTGGGAACCTCGTTTAAGTCCTCGCGGCTGATTTTTGCTCCGTCTGCATTTAAAACATCGATATCGAACAGCCGTCCGATCCGGTCTTTGTCTTCTATGGAAATCATAGCTTTTTTCAAAACCAGGGGATCGGCTTTTACGCTGTAAATGGCCTCAAAACCTGTTTTCTCCCGAATCTGGCGGCAGGCCACAGGCGTCAGTCCCAAAGCGCAAAGAGCACTTTCCACCCGACGGCAGCCTTCGGCAAAAGCCTCCGGAATCAGAGGAAAAACCTTGCGGGGGCCCGGAATATTGAGGGTTAAGCAGATAAGCGGATGACCGTATTCCTGAATCATAAGCTGCTGCAGCCCGGCACGGCGCTCTCTGGCTGTCAGCATATCCTCCAGAGCCACCTCTTCAAATGGAAATGGTTCCATAAAAATCTCCTATTCATCAACTGTAAATTTGTAACCCAGTCCCCAAACGGTTTTTAAATATTTGGGGGATTTGGGATTGTCTTCAATTTTGCTCCTTAAATGGCTGATGTAGACCATGATAGCATTTTCGTCTACAACGGAATTGCTCCAAACCAGTTCATACAGCTGCTCTTTGGTAAATACCCGTCCGATGTTGCTGATGAAAAGCTTCATCATCACATTCTCCTTGGAGGAGAGGGGGACCAGCTGATCGTTTTTAAAAAATTCCAGGGTCATGTTGCTGTATCGGAAAGGTCCTGCCGTAATGTAGTTATGAGCGTTGTAGGACGCCTTCTGGTTGCGGCGAATTAAAGCTTTAATTTTGGCTCCCAGCACGACCGGATTAAAAGGTTTCGTAATATAATCGTCCGCTCCGATGTCCAGGCCGTACAGGGTATCAAAATCATCGGTACGCCCGCTGAGAATGACAATAGGGATATCATTGCCAAGGGAGCGCAGCCGCCGGACGACCTCAAAACCATCGTCGTTGCCGTTCATCATAATATCCAGAAGGATCAGGTCAAATTTCCTGCTTTGCGCCAGGGATACGGCTTCTTTGCCGTTTGAGGCGGTGAACGCCTGATAGCCATTGCCCTCTACTACTTTTGTCAGGAGTTTGCGGATGGCCGCGTCGTCGTCCACAATGAGAACCGCTTCGTTTGCCATAATCGTTGCCTCCTTTGCATCTAATTACCATTATATAGGAAATAGCACAAAAATCAATCACTATTTTTCAGGGTTCTTCGGAATATTTTATAAGTTATTAATAAATTTTAAGATTATTTTATGAGATATTAAGGAACGGATGGTATAGTTTTTTATATAGGAGAGCAATAGTGGAAACCTTATATCGCAGATTTTCCAGGAACTTCTTTTGTGCTATCATAGGAGTATGAAATAATGGAGGAGCGCGTTATGGAGTTTTGGAAAAAGGAACGATTGTGGCAAAGCGTCTGCGCCGCCCTTGGAGTAGTGGTGATTCTGGCAGCCTGTTTGATATACAGTTTTAAAACCTACCGGGATCAGATTATCGAAGAGCAGAAGGAACAGCTTTTAACCATAGCAAAGGCGGTGTCCAACAGCATATCCATTTATACGGGATTTTATTTTGACGATCTGCAGGACCTGAAGCGCTATGAGGCTTATGAACGGGCAGAGGAGATTTATCTGACCCAGGATGTTGCTACGCCTCTTCAAAGATTTCTCAGAGAACGGATGGAACTTCGGCACAATGACATATCGGATCTGATGGTAACTAAGGCCCCTGAGAATGATGCGGATGATCCCTTGGATGTGGTGGCTAGAGCACGGGTTAACCGCGCTTATGTCAGCGTTCACCATTTTATGGGTACGGATTCGGGAGGAAGGATCGATATCCTTCACGACAAAGATGGTTTGTACTATCTGGGACTCTCTATTCCGGTGATGGAGGATGCCTGCCGCCTTTGGATGATAATCAACATTGAGGAGATGTACCAGAAGGTTGGTTCTTATATCCGGGTGGGAGATAACGGCTATGTGATGATTAAAGATTCCACTGGTCGGATTCTTATGCATCCGGTACAGGAGCAGATTGGTATCGATGTAATTGAAGGCCGGGAGGAAATGTACCCTGACTTCGACTACACAGAGCTGATTGAGCTGATCGATCACCAGCTGGAGGGCCGGGAGGATGTGGAAATATACCACTCTTACTGGTGGGCAGACGAGGTGCCCAGAAGGGTGAGGAAGATCGGGGCCTACACCCCGGTGCGTTTTCAGGATGATTTTTTGATTGTCTGCGCCGTAATCGATTATGACGAAATAGCCCGTCCTTTTGGGCAGGCTATGGTGACGATTTTTCTGCTGTCGATTGTTATCGTTTCCTTTTTGGCCGTAATTCTGGTCCGGTTCTGGCGCCTGATGAAAACCAGGAGTCTGGTGGAGCAGGAAAACAAACGCCTGCGGGAAATGAACGCCAAGCAGGAGGAGCTGCGCAGGCAGGAAGAGCAGCTCTATCACGATCAGCGCCTTCAGCTGATGGGCTCTCTGACAGGGGGAATTGCCCACGAGTTCAACAATCTGCTGACGCCTATTATGGGATATTCCGGCATGATTATGATGGAGGCGGATCCTCAGAGCGATACATATGAGAGCGCCGAGGAAATCTACAACGCGGCCGACCGGGCCAAGGAGATTATCCGCCAGATTGCTTCCTTCAGCCGTAAGCATGCGGGAACGCCTCTGAAACCTTTAAATATCCGAAAAGGGGTAGAGGGAGTTCTGAAAATGATGGAGACGGTGATTCCGCCGAACGTTCATCTGATTGTTCAGGGGGACTGGGAGGAGGACAGCTGTATACTCTGCGGCGAAACGGAATTGAATCAGATTATGCTGAATCTCTGTACAAACGCATTTCATGCCATGAAAGGAAAGAAAGGCGTTCTGGTTATCGGAGGAGGAATTCTGACAGGCAAGCAGGCGGAGAGCAATTTTAAAGCTTCCGTTCACGCGGACTCCTATATGAGCCTTTTTGTAAAGGATAACGGCTGCGGTATTCCGGAGGACAGAATTCAGCGGATTTTTGAACCGTTCTTTACCACGAAACCGGTAGGAGAGGGAACGGGGCTGGGTTTGTCCACCGTTCAAAATCTGGTTGAATCCTTAAATGGAGGAATCCGGGTAGACAGTTCGTTGGAGAATGGAACCTGTTTTACTATTTATATTCCGCTGTGCAGCGGTACCGTTGAGACTTCCAGAAAAAAGACAAAAAAGAAATCTTCCCTGCCCAAAAACGCTAAGCGGATTCTGCTGGTGGAGGATGAGAAGAAAATTCTGAAGATGTTTGAGCGGGCGCTGAAAGGCGCCGGATATGAAGTGACGGCAGTATCCAATTCTCTGGAGGCAAAGAAGCTTCTTCAGGAGAAACGCTTTGATGTGGTGGTGACGGATTATGCCATGCCGGGGATGAACGGCGGGCAGCTGGCCGCCCTGATTCAGAAAATGGGACTCGCCTGTCGGGTTATTATGATTACAGGTTTGGTAGAGGATCAGGTACTGGAATATTACCGGAGCCATCTGATCGATATGCTCTTGGTGAAGCCGCTGGAGGTTCAGACTCTCATCGACGCAATCGAGAGGGAAGAACATTCCTCTTAAAATTAAGTTGAATTTAGTCCGTTGGTCCGGGAATGCCGGCTCCGGGACCGTCGGGTTAAAGATAAAGACAAGGTATAAATCACTCATACGATAAGGGGGAACTTATTCTATGACAATGACAATTATTGCATGGGCAATGATCATCGTATTCCTCGCGCTGGTTATGATGAAGAAGATGCAGCCTTTCACCGCGCTGCTCTTAGTGCCGCTGGTATTTACCCTCGGCGGCGCCTTCCTGGGCCAGTACACCGATGAGGTAGCTACGGTTATCATGCAGGACGATTACGCGGACGTTTACGATGCCTATACCGCGCTGGAGAGCACCAATCCGGAAGATTACGCTGCCGGAAGTGCGGAGCTTCAGGTTATTGCGGACTACGAGGCGGCTTATGCCGAGGCAGAGGCCAGCGTAGGATTGTGGGATCAGATCGCAATCATCGGTGACTGGACCGTAGATGGAGTAGGACAGACGTCATCCACCGGTATCATGCTGCTGTTCGCAATTCTGTATTTCGCGATTATGCTGAATGCAGGACTCTTTGATCCTGTAACCAGAGCGATGATCCGGTTTGCCGGAGGCGATCCGGTTAAGGTACTTGTTGGTACGGCTGTTGTGGCGGCCTGCGTATCCTTAAACGGAGACGGAACCACCACTACCCTGATCTGCTGTACCGCATTTATTCCGATTTATAAGAAACTGGGCCTGAAGATGATGAACCTGGGCGTTCTGGTGATCCTGATGAACACCATCATGAACCTGCTGCCCTGGGGCGGCCCCACTGCCCGTGTAATTTCCGTATTGCAGGGACAGCCTGGTGTTGACGAGCAGACCATCCTCCGTGCGCTGATTCCTGGCATGGCTGTATCAGTTGTTTATATGCTGTTTGTAGCCGTTCATCTGGGAATGCAGGAGAGAAAGAGAGTTGGAATTCAGAATATCAGCCATGAGGAGCTGATGGCTCTGACCGCTCCCGCTTCTCCTGAGGATGAAGCTCTCAAGCGTCCGAAAAATGTATGGATTAACGCTATCATGACCATCGCGATTGTGGTAATGCTGGTTCTGGGAACCTTCCCATCCATGTTCCTGTTCCTGGTTGGAACCGGATTGGCGCTGATGATTAACTACAAGAAGATTAAAGAGCAGAAAGCCCGTATCTCCGAGAATGCAGGCGATGCTCTCCAGGTAGTTATCCTGGTGTTCGCGGCTGGTATCTTTATGGGACTGTTTACCAACTCCGGCATGTCCGACGCCCTGGCAAACAGCCTGATCTACCTGATTCCGGCACAGCTGGGACGTTTCTGGGGCCTTATTACGGCAATCGTATCTGCTCCCGGTACTTTCCTTCTGTCCAACGACGCATTCTACTATGGCGTACTTCCTGTATTTGCAGAAGCTGGATATACCTACGGATTCACCGCTCTGGAGCTTGGAACCGCTTCCCTGTTAGGTCAGGCGTTCCATCTGCTGAGCCCGCTGGTAGCCTTCATCTACCTGCTGCTGAACCTGACCGGACTGGATATGGGCGAGTGGCAGAGAGAGTCCGCAAAATGGGCGGTTGGTATCTTTGTGATCTTTATCGCTCTGGCTGCCATTACCGGTTCCGTACCGCTGGTGAAATAGCAGGAATAGCATCTACAACCGCATAGTCATTGCCGGCACTGCATGAATGCGTAGATGCCTCTTTCCATAGACAGGCGTCTGGAACCAGAAGAAAAATGGTTTCAGGCGCCTGCTGCATATTGGAAATGTGCAATAAACTTGGAACTTATACATCCTATAAGGAATATAGTATTTGCCTGTTGGAGGCAAAAGTCGTACAATAATATCAGCGAATGTAACAAAATGGGATATGAAACATTGTACATAACCCAACAAACATTACAAGGAGGAAATGGAAATGGAAATCAAGAAAGCAGCGATGGCTGGCACCTTGGAATCCAGCGATGCCCAGGTTACGGTAGAGCCTGGCCAGGGCGGAATTGAGCTCTCCATTGAGAGCAGCGTAATCCACCAGTTCGGCAGACAGATCAAGGCTACGGTGATGGAAACACTGGAGCGCCTGGATGTGAAGGATGCCAAGGTGACCGTAGTGGACAAGGGCGCTCTGGACTGCACCTTAAAGGCCAGAGTGGAGTGCGCCGTTTACCGTTCCAACGACGTGTCTGAAAATCTTCCGTGGGGAGGTGCTATCAAATGATTCATCCCAATAAGAAAAGATTAAGAAGATCCATGATGTTCCTGAATGCTCAGAAGCCCAGCCTGATCAAAGATCCTTATATCTACGGGGCAGATTCCATTATGCTGGATTTGGAGGATGCGGTAGCTGAGAATCAGAAGGACGCCGCCAGATATTCTCTGTACCATGCCCTTCAGGAGATTGATTACCGCGGCACCGAGCGTGTGGTAAGAATCAACGGACTGGATACTCCTCACTGGAAAGAGGATATCCGTGTATGCGTTGCAGGCGGAGCAGATGTAATTCGTATTGCCAAGACCGAGAGCGCCCAGGATGTGCGTACGGTTGAGGAGCATGTGCTGGCTGCTGAGAAGGAATTCGGACGTCCCGAGGGTTCTACCCTTCTGATGGCTGCCCTGGAGTCCTGTAAAGGCGTGCTGAACGCCCTTGAGGTTTGCCAGTCTTCCGAGCGTCTGATCGGAATTGCTCTTTCCGGCGGCGACTATACCAAGGATTTACAGACCAAGATTACCGGAACCGGTGTGGAGCTGATGGGAGCCAGACAGCATATGATTATGGCTGCCAGAGCTGCAGGCGTACAGTGCTGGGATACCGTATTTACCAATCTGGACGACATGGAAGGTTTCGAGAAGGAAACCGAGATGATCAAGATGATGGGCTTTGACGGCAAATCTCTTGTAAATCCCCGTCAGATCGCTATTGTTCATAAGATCTTCACTCCTACTCAGAAGGATATTATCTTTGCTGAGAAGGTGGTTCGTGAGATTGACGAGAAGAAGGCGCTGGGCATCGGCGTATTTACCGTAGACGGCAAGATGATCGACATCGCGTTCTATGACGGCGCGAAGAGAACCATCGATCTGGCCAAAGCATCTGGTGTATATGAGGGGGATCTGTAATATGATAAACGCAGTTGGAAGAGATATTCCGGAGGAAGTATTGAAGGCCACAGGCAAGGACATCTTCAGAGGCTCCTTTGCAAAGGAAGGCTACGAGTATAAGAAGGCTGCTCCCACCGTTCGGGCGGCTATGGACCCCACTAAAAGCAAGCTGGTGGATTCCATCCATGATGTGCTGGTAAAGTGCGGAATTAAGGACGGCATGACCCTGTCTTTCCACCATCATTTCCGTGAGGGAGATTATGTGGTGAACATGGTCATGGAAGAAGTTCACAAGATGGGCATCAAGGACATTACCATCTGTGCCAGCTCCCTTGGAAAGGCCCACAATCCCATCGTTCCCATGATCGAGGACGGAACCATCACCGGCATTCAGTCCTCCGGCGTAAGAGGAAAGATCGGAGAGGCCATTTCCGCAGGAAAATTAAAGAATCTGGCAATTATGCGTTCCCATGGCGGACGTGTAAGAGCGATTGAGGCGGGAGAGGTTCATATCGACATTGCCTTTATCGGCGCTCCCACCTGTGACGAGTACGGCAATATGAAAGCCAACGGCGGAAAGAGCGACTGCGGCGTATTGTCCTACGCTATGGTAGACGCTCAGTACGCAGACAAGGTAGTTGCTATTACCGACTGCCTGGTTCCGTCTCCCAACCTGCCCGCCAGCATCTCTCAGGTTGATGTGGACTATGTGGTGGTAGTGGATGAAATCGGAAATCCGGCCAAGATTGCTACCGGAGCCGCAAAGCCCACCACCGATGTACGTAAGATTATGATGGCGGACTACTGCACTCAGTTTGTAATCAACACGCCTTATTTCAAGGATGGATTTACTTATCAGACCGGCGTAGGCGGAGCTTCCATCGCTTCCACCATCTCCTTGGGCGAGATCATGAAGGAGCGGGGCATTAAGATGAAATTTGGCGTAGGCGGCATTGCGGGCCCCATGTGTAAGCTTCTGGAAGATGGTCTGATTGAGAAGCTGGTTGATACCCAGGACTTCGACACCACTGCCATCGAGTCCATTAAGAAGAACCCCAACCACTATGAGATTTCCGCTTCCGAGTACGCAAACCCCTTCAACAAGGGCGCGTATGTAAACCAGCTGGATTTCGTAATTCTGGCTGCTCTGGAAGTTGACGTAAACTTTAACTGTAACGTAGTGGTAGGCTCTGATGGAATTATCACCGGCGCTCAGGGCGGACATCCTGATACAGCTGCCGGAGCAAAGTGCACCATCGTTATCGCTCCCCTGCTGCAGGGCAGAATTCCCGCGATCTGCACCAACGTAACCACTGTTACCACGCCTGGCGATACGGTTGATGTAGTAATTACCGACTACGGCATTGCCATCAATCCCAAGCGTCAGGATCTGATTGAGGCTACCAAGGACGCCAAGCTGCCCATCAAGACCATCGAGGAGCTGCGCGATATCGCTTACTCCATCGTAGGAGAGCCCGACCCGGTTCAGTTCGATGACCAGGTCGTAGGAATCATCGAGGCCAGAGATGGAAGCGTCATCGATGTGGTTCGTAAGGTAAAGGATTACGAGTTTAAGTAAAAAGACGATTACGGCTATATAAGAAAGACCGTTTTGTGAAATTCAGGCTCTTGGGGAGTTGTGATTCTTCACAGAACGGTCTTTCTGCTCATATAGAAACAGGTTTGCAGAAACTGCTTAGAACACAGCGTTTGCCAGCGGATAACCAATTACATAAGCAAAAATAATACTGATGCCGGACACGATTGCGCCCCATTTAAAAAGTGTTTTGGTATCAAACCATTCATCGGATGCAAGCAGTGCCGAACATGCGGTTGCGGAGGGAGTTGCGAAGGCGTAGCTTGCGGTGACTCCAATTAAAGCGGCCAGGACATTCAAGTCAATTTCCGGATACAGTTGAAGTACCAAAGGCATCCCAACGGACGACAGAACAGCGGCTACAACATTGTTTGAAACAAAATTTGTTATGATAATGGATGCCGCAATAATAATGAGTATAAGAAGCCAAGAAGGCATGCCGGAAATAGCGGCTCCGATATATTTGCTTAAAAATTCATTAAAGCCAACCTCTGGCTGCGTGAGCATAGTGGCCAAAAGCATTGTTACCATAATCAGGAATATCGCGGACCAGGAAACCTTTTCGGACATTGCCTTTTTGAAATCCAAAAGAGGCTCATCGTCGACTCGGATTAAACACAAGAGCATGCAGCCGAAGAGGGGAGGAAACGCAGTTCCCCATGTTGAAATTACTGTAAACGTGGGAAATGCGGATGCCAGGATACTTGGCATAGTCCAAAGAATTAATGTAAAAATAAAAATTCCAACAGTGAGCTTTTTTCTTAGCGACATCGGCTGTATATCCCGTAAAAGCTTATCGGTATCAACATTCGTAAGCTTTGAAACATCTGGATTTAAAATGAATCGAAATGCGGCGATTGTGGCAGCTACAATCAGGATACCAAGAATTCCGCCAAACAGAAAAGTTTTCAGTACAGAGGGGCTTGCCACACCGCCAACTTGGTTTGCGATTGTGAACGGTACGATGACCCAGGGGGTCCATTGCACCATTCCCTGCGCAATTTGGACACAGACAAGCAGGCCCATCATCATCATTTTGGGAAAATTGTCCTCTTTTTTATAACCGGCCTGAACAAATATTTCCTTTGCAACAAAAGAGAAAACGAAATAAGCCGGAAACGGACTTATAGCCGCCAAAACCAATGCGCCGGTGAAGAATTGCTACCATGGAAATACAGCCGGGCCAATCAACAGAAATAGTCAGCCAAGCAAAAATTGTGCCAATAAATATTCCCAATGCAGCCATACCGGTTTTTGATAGACCAGAGAATGGCTCGATACAGCCAAAGCCAAACATAAAAAAGATGGAAATCAACAGACATACGATATATTTTTTTGAAATCTTTTGCTTCATTTTCTTCCTCCAAACATAATAGCCCTGCTTACAATTCAAAATGGGATTTGCCGATTTCTTTGTACACTTCCTGGGGTGTTCTTCCCAGAAAACCCCGGAACTCGTTTGTAAAATGAGCCTGGTCATAATAACCGCTCTGTATGGCTATATCCGGAAGGCACTTTCCATCGGAAACATTTTTCAGAAGGGATAAGGCTCGATGCAGGCGGATCAGCTTATAGTACTTTTTGGGAGATACGCCATAAATATTTTTAAAGGAAACTCTGCAGTATTCTCTGGAGTAATTTGTCTGATCAAGCATGACGCTGATGCGAATATCGTCCTGGTAGTTTGATTGAATCATATCCGCGCAATAGTTTGCCACAAGGTAAGCATTATTCAGGGAATAGTTATGAACGCTGGTTGCCAGATTGAAAATCTGCATGCGCTTTGCAATATCGTCTGTTGAAAAGATACGCTTCGCAAGTTCCAGCTGGTCTACTTTGTAATCGTTTTGGTCAGGCGTATTTACTAAAGAAGCAATATTCTGCGTAATTCCTTTGAAGTCATACAATAATAACGGCTTGACGCAAAAGGCTGCCGTTCCAGCATCGACTTCATGTTCATTTAATTCGGAATTTACTCCAATCAGCTCTACTCGGATACCGCTGCTGTTTTGCTTGAAACTGAGCAGGGGACAGGGATCGGGAAGTCTTTGAAATGTGACTTTTCTGTCCGCATAGAATTGAAAGAAAAGCACTCCCCGCCTATACTGGCTGCCTGAAACATACAGTTCTCTGTAATTCAAAACCTTCTTTGGCAAATCGTATTGCACAACAGGAAATTGTTTTAACAGTAAATCATTATCAATCCTAGCCATATCAATATTCGCCCCGCTACTAAACAGATTTAGATTTGAACCCCTCGGTTTTTAAGAATATCGTGCAGTTCCTTTCCGTTTACTTATCAAATGCTATATTCTGCTCTAATGCAATAGCTGCCGCCTGCCCGGCAGCCTCGCCTACCCCCGCTGCCGTAGGCATAATACGGATAGCCGCAAATGCGTCATCATCTGCCGATATACATTTTCCTGCGGCAATCAGCCTGCCTCCTTTTGCGGGAACCAGAGCCCGATAGGGAACCATGTAAGGCTTCGGCGTTTCAACCCACTGCATTTCTCCGGAATAGTCGTGGATATCAACCGGCCATGTAGAGGGAGCGATTGCGTCTTCAAAAAATTTCATTTCCGCAATATCCATTCCCTTTAAAACATATTTTCCAGCAATTCTCCGGGCAGAGCGGACGCCCAATGACGGCGCTGTCTCAGACAGGAAACAGTTCTCCAGTCCGGGAATATATTTCCGGAATACAGGAATCAGTTTTTTGGCTTGGCGGCGCAGCTCAATCAGCGCTTTTGAGGTTTCTTCTGTAGACTCATAATCAACATTTGACATAAATGTTGCGTTAATATATGCTTCATTTGTGTTGGGAGATATACCGACAGAAAGGAAACGGGCAGGCAGAAGCTTCTTTTCATACAGTTCATCCAGCTCCTTCATTTCACCGGCAGTCCGTCCGTCTTCAAAAGCTAAATATTTGTCCTTATCTACATTTCCGACTTTAAATATGACGGCAACGGCCTGTTTCTTCTCCGTAAGGGTTGTGGCCAATGTTTCATGACCCAGCATCGAAGCGACGGATGCGTTTCCGGTCGCGTCAATTATCAACCGTCCCCTGACTTCATATTCATCATAAAATCCTTTGACGTTAACTGTGCAAGAGGTTTCATTTTCCACAGCAGCCGTGACAACACTATTATAGAAAATCTTTACCCCGGCCGCAAGAAGCCAGTCTTCCAGCAATGATTTAAAGGATTCAACATTATACCGCAGAATACCGATGGTGCCTTCCATCGTAGTCTTTCTGAACGGGAAATCTTTGGCGTCACCGTTTTGAATCAACTCATTTATAAAATCTCCGGTATATCCGCCAAACATTAATTTTCCATCCATCCCGCTGCCGGTCATCTGTCCCATAATGGAAGCGGAGCCTGTGCCACCGGGATATGCATAACGGTCAATCAAAATAACCTTTTTGTTGTTTTTACCAGCGGTAAGCGCAGCCATACATCCGGCAATCCCTCCGCCCACAACAATTACGTCTGTTTCGTACAATTTTGTTCCAGCCATTTTGTACCTCCTATGATTTAAAACATTTTAAATACCTTTGTTATATCTTATTTCCACTGCGGTGTATTGGAAAAAAACAAACTGTCTTAATCTGCGGCAAAAGCAGCAGCGATATTAGGAAAACAATAATAGGGGATATAAGAAAAAACCTAGGATTCACAAGCAAAAAAACGGTGAGAGGGGAGCAAAAAAGAGTTATAATGGAAAAATCATAGAACAAAAGACAGGGAGAGAAGAATGGCTATGGAACAGGCGGCAGCACAGAGCGAGAAAGGGAGAATCCTTACTATTTTCCGCGTGATGTTTAAAATCGGCTGCATCACATTTGGCGGCGGCTAAATTCATTCTTCAGTTTAAAAACAACCGGTATCTGGAGGCTGCTTTGGGCGGGATCCGTCCGGTGTGCCTGGGGATGATTCTGTCTGTGGGAGTGGTGATGATCCAGTCCACACTGGTATTAAACGGGGCGGCCCAGTGGAATCTGGTGCTGATTACCCTGCTGACGGCGGCGGCGATGCTGAAATTTCATCTTTCGGTTCCCAAAACCATTCTGATGGCCGCGGTTTTAGGGCTTTTCCTTGGATAAAACGTAACAGTTCACGCCGTCCTGAACAGTTACGATAAAACAAAAGAAAACCTCCGGGGAGGCGCTCTAGGAGCAGTCCATCCTGGAGGTTTCTTGTACCAAACGGATAAAATCGCACATATATTTGGTCAGATACAAATCCTTTCGGTGACAGATATAGCAGTTTCTGGTGTTTCCTGTATCCAGCAGCGGATAGATGAAGGCCTTCTCCCCGATGCCGTCGGAATCCTCAATATAGTTTAAAGGGCAGATTGTAACGGCTCCGCAGGCAATAGCCACCCGCTTTTCGATGTCGATGTTGGAGGTTTCAATTAAAATGCGAGGCCGGATGTTGTTGGTAATAAATAAGCTGTCCTGGATCGAACGGACGCTGTGGCCGGGCTTGTTGGAGACGAATTTTTCGTTTTTTGCCTCCAAAATGGAGATGGGAGTGCCGCCGGGAACTCTTTTGGCGAGCTCCGTCTGGCTGCTGGCCAGAAGGATCATTTCTTCTTTCTCTACTAAAATATAGTTAATCTGATCGTGCTTGGGTACGGTGGTCAGGCAGGCCAAATCCACTGTTCCGTCTAAAAGCAGTTTGTCCGTGTTGTTGGAGCCTACCTCCCAGATTTGAATATCCACATAAGGATAATCCTGATAAAACCGGGGAAGAACGGCGGGAAGAACCTTCAGGCCCCTTTGAACGGGGATGCCCAGCCGGATTTTTCCGTGTTCCTCATCTTTGATTTCCTCGATTTCCCGCTCCAGGTTGGAATTGATGGCAAGAATTTTCTGGGCCGCCTCGATGTATTTTTCGCCTGCGTAGGTCAGGGTGAGGGGGTCGGTGGAACGGTTGAAAATAGGAGTTCCCAGATTGCTTTCTACCAGTTTGATCATCTGACTGAGGGAGGGCTGGGAAACATAAAGCTTTTTGGCGGCGCTTGTGATGCTGCCTTCCTGATAAACGGTAAGCATGTACTGAGCGTGTTTCGGATTCATAAAACCTCCTGATGACTGGGGTGTTCTTGTAAAGAGAATACCACGTTTTGGGGATAAATTCAATTAGGGCGGGCAGCCTTTTCGTGTTTCGCGAAATGGTCACGCACCAGATCCATAAACATCTGCGCTGCGTTGGAGAGAAAACTGCTCTTTAAAGTGGAGATGCACATGCTCCAGCTGGCGTTGTACCCGGCTGGAATTGCCAGAAGGGATGGGGTGTAGCATCCGGAGCTGAGTCTGGCATACTCTGAGGGAAGGAGAGTAACTCCCAGACCCTGAGCAGCGAGAATACGGGCAGTTTCATAGCTTTTTAACGTCAGAAGGATGCGGGGCTGGCTGATGCCGGCTTTTTTCAGCACCGAATCAGTGATTTGTCGGATACGCTGCTGCTTGTGAACCATCAGAAAGGGCTCGTCCCTAAGAAGGCCGGGCTCCAGAACCGGGTAGTCCATTCCATCCTCTATGCGGGCCTGGGCGTTCAGAGGGTGGTCGCTGGACAGGACGATGACGAAGGGATCATTTTTCAGCAGTTCATAATGAATCAGAGGCTGGCGGTCTTTGGGCGCCGGCGCGTGCATTACGGCGAAGTCCAATTCTCCGGTCAGAAGCTTTTGATCCAGAGTGTCAGAATTTTCTTCGGAAACAAATACTTCCACCCCCGGATAGAGCCGGTGAAAGGGGGTCATGACCTGGGCCATGACGATTGTTCCAAGGTGATTGGGAAGGCCGATATGGATACGGCCTGTTTTCAGGCCGTTAATATCACTGATTTCATTTTCGAAATCATTATAAATCTTTAAAATCCGCACCGCCATCTGATAGTAGCGCTCTCCCGCGTAGGTCAGGGTCAGGCCGGAGGCAGTCCGGTTGAAAAGCTGGGTTCCCAGACTGTCCTCAATGCGCTGAAGAGACTGACTGAGAGAGGGCTGAGCCACGAAAAGCTTCTGGGCGGCCTTGGAGATGGTTTTGGCCTCGGCGATGGTTTTGACGTAGAGCAGTTCCCTGCTGGTCATAGGATGGTCCTCCTTTGTGAAATATAGCGGATTAATGCGTTGGAAAGCCATGAAAAGGCAGAAATATCGTATAGGATAATCCAATATATGATATAAGATATATAGTATTTGCCTATATTCTAAATATAGTATATGATAGAATCATGAGAAATGAAAGACCTAAATCAAAAAAGGAGGTATTTTTCTATGGTATCATTGTATGACGGCGGGGTTTATCTGGTTAACGGCAAAGAGATCGTGCCCGAGGCGGAGAGCGCCAAGGTGAAGGCCTTAACCGGAAAGGACGCCAACAAGGCCGAGGACCGGAAAGGAACTATGGCTTACTCCATTATGGAGGCCCACAACACATCCGGGAACATGGAGCATCTGAAGATTCGTTTTGACGCCATGACTTCTCATGACATCACGTTTGTAGGAATTGTTCAGACGGCAAAGGCTTCCGGTATGGAGAAGTTCCCCATTCCCTATGTCCTGACCAACTGCCACAACTCCCTGTGCGCCGTAGGCGGAACCATCAACGAGGATGACCACATGTTCGGCCTGTCCGCTGCCAAGAAGTACGGCGGAATCTATGTTCCCCCTCACATTGCGGTTATCCATCAGTACATGCGTGAAATGATGGCCGGCTGCGGCAAGATGATTCTGGGATCTGACAGCCATACCCGTTACGGCGCCCTGGGCACCATGGCCATCGGAGAAGGCGGCGGAGAGCTGGTAAAACAGCTGTTAAGAGATACATACGATGTGGCATGTCCCGATGTTATCGCTATTTATCTGGACGGAAAGCCCGCTCCTTATGTAGGACCGCAGGACATTGCCCTGGCCATCATCGGAGCCGTGTTCAAGAACGGGTATGTAAAGAATAAAGTGATGGAGTTCGTAGGCCCCGGAATCTCCTATATGACCACCGACTACCGCAACGGCGTGGACGTTATGACCACCGAGACCACCTGCCTGTCCTCTATCTGGAGAACGGACGAGGATACCAAGCGCTTCCTGGAAATGCATGGACGTGGAGAGGACTACAAGGAGCTGAATCCTGCTGACGTCGCCTACTACGACGGCTGCGTATATGTGGATCTGAGCACCGTAAAGCCTATGATCGCTCTGCCCTTCCATCCCAGCAACACTTATGAGATTGACGAGCTGAACGCCAACTTAAAGGACATCCTTCACGGCGTAGAGGAAGAGGCCAAGAAGGTAGCCGGAGGAAGAGCTTCCTTTACTCTGATGGATAAGATTACCGCTGACGGCAGACTGCAGGTACAGCAGGGAATCATCGCCGGCTGCGCAGGCGGAAACTATACCAACGTGATTGAGGCCGCTCATGCCTTAAAGGGCGGAGACTGCGGCTGCGACGAGTTCTCCCTGGCCGTATATCCTTCTTCTCAGCCGGTATTTGTAGACTTGGTGAAGAAGGGCGCAATTGCGGATCTGATGAACGCGGGAGCCATCATCCGCACCGCATTCTGCGGACCCTGCTTCGGAGCCGGAGACACTCCCTGCAACAATGGACTTTCCATTCGTCATACGACCAGAAACTTCCCCAACCGGGAAGGATCCAAGCCCGGAAACGGACAGATGTCTGCAGTTGCCCTGATGGACGCCCGTTCCATCGCCGCTACGGCAGCAAACGGCGGCATTCTGACCTCTGCGGAGAGTTTGAACTGCTGGGGCGATGTGCCTGAGTATGAGTTTGACGATACGGTTTACAAGAACCGCGTATATGTCGGATACGGAAAGGCAGAGACGGACAAGGATCTGATCTACGGACCCAACATCAAAGACTGGCCTGAGATGAGCGCCCTGACGGACAACATTCTCTTAAAGGTTTGCTCCAAGATCATGGATCCCGTAACCACCACCGACGAGCTGATTCCTTCCGGAGAGACCTCTTCCTACCGTTCCAATCCTCTGGGACTGGCTGAGTTTACTCTGTCCAGAAGAGATCCGGAGTATGTAGGCAGAACCAAAGTGGTAGACGCTCTGGAGAAAGCCAGAGTGAAGGAGGGCGCTGAGGCAGAGCTGGCCAAGGCTCCTGAGCTGAAGGAAGTATTCGAGAAAATCCGTCAGATTCCCGGCAATGAGGATGTGAAGGTGGAGGAGACCGAGATCGGAAGCATGGTTTACGCTGTAAAGCCCGGCGATGGTTCCGCCAGAGAGCAGGCCGCCAGCTGCCAGAGAGTGATCGGAGGACTTGCCAATATTTGTAAGGAGTACGCTACCAAACGTTATCGCTCCAATGTAATGAACTGGGGTATGATTCCTTTCCAGATGAAGGAAGAGCCGGAGTTTGAGGTAGGCGATTATATCTATATTCCTGAAATCCGCAAGGCGCTGGAGGGAGACCTGCAGAATATCAAGGCTTATGTGCTGGGCGACACCGTAAAGGAACTGAACCTGTATATTGCCGATATGACGGCTGAGGAGCGGGAGATTGTAAAGGCAGGCTGCCTGATTAACTACAACCGCAACAGAAGGAAATAATAAACCAACAATTGAATAGGCCCTTTGGGCATACAAAACCGCGGTTTCCCCCTTCCGCGGTTTTTGTATGCCTAAAAATACAACTTAAAAGTTGTGGCAATCACAACAAAAAGGCTGGACAATTTTTAAAAAGTGTCGTATAGTAGATGGAACGGATTTAAACAAAGGATGGAGGAACAGCAGATGAGCAGGAAAACAATTACGGTATTTAAAGGCGATGGAATCGGTCCGGAGATTACGGATGCGGTGCTGGAGGTGCTGGAGGCCGCAGGAGCCCAGCTGGATTATGAGATTTTCTCCGTAGGAGAAGCGGAGTACCAGGCTCATGGCGCCCTGATTCCTGAGGCGGCTTTCCAGTCGGTGGAGCGCAACAAGGTGTTCTTAAAGTCCCCCATTACCACTCCGGTGGGAAAGGGCTTCCGCTCTTTAAATGTTTTTTTGAGAAAAAAGTACGATCTTTACGCGAATATCCGTCCGGCTAAAAGCAACCACGCGGTCAAAACCCCCTTCGAGCAGGTTGACATGGTGATTTTCCGGGAGAATACGGAGGACCTGTATGTAGGAGTAGAGGAGCAGATTGATCCGGATACGGTCTACGCTACCAAGATTATTACCCGGAAGGCAAGCACGCGGATCTGTCGGGACGCCTTCGAGTATGCCAGAAACCATGGACGAAAGAAAGTGACCTGCGTTCATAAGGCCAACATTCTGAAAATGTCCGACGGCATGTTCCGGGACATTTTTTATGAGGTAAGCAAGGATTATCCGGAGATTAAGGCCAGTGATATCATTGTAGACAACGCGGCTATGCAGATGGTGATGCATCCTGCCCAGTTCGATGTGATGGTGATGCCCAACCTTTACGGGGATATGCTCTCCGATTTGGCCAGCGGCCTCATCGGCGGCCTGGGACTTCTGCCTTCCAGCAATCTGGGAGAGGAGTACGCCATGTTCGAGGCGGTTCACGGAAGCGCTCCGGATATTGCGGGAAAGGGGATTGCCAATCCCACGGCCCTTCTCTGGTCCGCATGCATGATGTTGGAATATCTGGGGCAGATGGAGTGTGCCGCAAAAATCCGAAAGAGTGTGGACCGGGTTTTGGAGGAAGGGAAATTCAATACGCCTGATATCGGAGGAACCGCCACTATAAAGGAATACATCGGGGAAATTATACGCCTTCTTTGAAAGTAATCATTGATTTTATGCTGCTATGTGTGCTAGACTATGGTACATAACGTTTAGACAATAAGGAGGAATCATCACCATGAGTAAAGAACGTTCATTGGGTACGGTCTGCATCCAGGGAGGATGGGAGCCGAAGAACGGCGAGCCCAGACAGCTCCCCATCTATCAGAGCACTACTTTCAAATATTCTACCAGTGAGCAGATGGGACGGCTGTTTGACCTGGAGGAGAGCGGATATTTTTATACCAGACTGGCTAATCCCACCAACGACGCAGTAGCGGCGAAAATTTGCCAGCTGGAGGGCGGAGTGGCAGCCATGCTGACCTCTTCCGGACAGGCCGCCAACTTTTATGCGGTGATGAACCTCTGCGAGGCCGGGGACCATATCGTCAGCTCCGGAGCCATCTACGGCGGAACCACAAATCTGTTTACCGTTACCATTCCCAAGATGGGAGTGGAGTGTACCCTGGTGGATCCGGACGCCTCTGAGGAGGAGCTGGAGAAGGCTTTCCGCCCCAACACCAAGGCCCTGTTTGCGGAGACCATCGCCAACCCGGCCCTGACAGTGCTGGATATCGAGAAATTCGCGGCGGTAGCTCACCGCCACGGAGTACCGCTGATTGTGGATAATACCTTTGCCACCCCCATCAACTGCCGGCCATTTGAGTGGGGCGCGGATATTGTGACCCACAGCACCACCAAATATATGGACGGCCACGCGGCTACGGTGGGAGGCTGCATTGTGGACAGCGGCAATTTCGACTGGGAGGCGCATCACGACCGGTTTAAGGGGCTGACGGAGCCGGATGAGTCTTACCATGGCATCATCTACACCCAGAAGTTTGGAAAACTGGCTTACATAACCAAGGCTACTTCCCAGCTGATGCGGGATTTGGGTTCTATTCAGTCTCCCCAGAACGCCTTTTTGATCAACATCGGACTGGAAACCCTGCACCTTCGGATGCCTCGCCACTGTGCCAATGCCCTGGCAGTAGCCAGGTATTTGAAGTCCAGAGAGGATGTGGCCTGGGTTTCCTATCCGGGCCTTGAGGGAGACAAGTATTACGATCTGGCAAAGAAGTACATGCCGAACGGCACCTGCGGCGTCATTTCCTTTGGCCTTAAGGGAGGACGGCAGGCGGCGGCAGAGTTTATGGACAAGTTAAAACTATGCTCCATCGAAACCCATGTGGCGGATTCCAGGACAGCAGTGCTTCACCCGGCCAGTCACACCCATCGCCAGTTAAATGAGGAACAGTTGAAGGCGGCAGGCGTAGACCCGTCCATGATCCGGTTCAGCCTGGGGCTGGAAGATGTGGAGGATATTATTGAGGATGTCCGCCAGGCGCTTGAAAACTAGAGAAAATTGCCCGTAACAATACATCGCCCAGAGAACGGGCGCCAAGCTCGTAGCAATGGGAGGCGGCAGGCTTTCAACAGGAAAGCTCTGCCGCCCTTGTTTATAATGAGTATTTGCCTGACATATGGAGGAAAGAACTTGAAGAAAAAATTGAGAGGCCTTCTGCGAATCATCTTTGGCCGTACGACTTATGTACTTTTGGCAATTCTTCTTCAGATTGCAATTCTGTTTATTCCGCTGCGCCTGATGGAAGAATATGTGGTTTATCTTTATGCCGCCTTTGTGCTGCTGGGGGCGGTGGCCGTAATCTATATTCTCAATGAGCAGACGGACAGCAGCTTTAAGCTTGCCTGGGTGATACCGGTGCTGGTTTTTCCTGTATTCGGTGTAGCGCTCTATATCTTTGTCCATATCCAGATTATTCCGAAACTGATGGCCGGACGTTTAAAACAGACCGGCAGCGAAATCCGGCCCTTTCTGGAGCAGGACGAGGATACGGCCCGTCAGGCGATGGAGGAGAGCAATGACGTAAAAGGGCTGATTCATTATATGAATCATTGGGCGGGGTATCCCATTTACCGAAATTCCTCCGTGGAATTTTTCCCTTTGGGAGAGGATAAATTCGAAGCTCTGAAGGCTGAACTAAAGAAAGCCAGACATTTCATTTTTATGGAATATTTTATTATTGAGAGGGGCATCATGTGGAATGCCATTCTGGAAATCCTGGAGGAAAAGGTGAAGGAAGGCGTGGAGGTGAGGGTACTTTACGACGGCACCTGCTCTATGATGCTTCTCCCTTATCATTATCCTCAGGAGCTGGAGAAGAAGGGAATCCGATGCAAAATGTTTTCTCCGGTCAAACCCGTTCTTTCTACTCACCAGAACAATCGGGATCACAGGAAAATCGTAGTAATTGACGGGCATACCGGCTTTACGGGGGGAGTAAACCTTGCGGACGAATATATTAACCAGAAAATGCGGTTCGGCCACTGGAAAGATACAGCGGTGATGATTAAAGGGGAAGCGGTCAAAAGTCTTACCATGATGTTTCTGCAGATGTGGCATGTAGCGGAAAAGGATTATGAAAAAGAATATGACCGCTATCTGGCGCCGCCGGAAACATTCGCAGGTCTGCCGGGAGACAAAAGGGGATTTGTGCTGCCTTATGGCGACAGCCCCATGGACAAAGAGCGGGTGGGGGAGGAAGTCTATATGGATATCCTTAACCGGGCCAAGCGCTATGTTCACATTATGACGCCTTATCTGATTTTGGACGATGATATGAAGAACACTCTCTGCTTCGCAGCTAAGAGAGGGGTGGAGGTTATTATTATTATGCCTCACATACCGGATAAACTGTACGCCTACCTGCTGGCCCGGACTTACTATCCGGAACTGATTCAGGCAGGGGTGCGGATTTATGAGTATACTCCCGGATTTGTCCACGCAAAGGAGTTCATCTGCGACGATGAAAAGGCAGTGGTAGGAACCATTAATCTGGATTTCCGCAGTTTGTATCTTCACTTTGAATGCGGGGTCTATCTGTACCGCAACAGCGCCATTGTTCAGATGGAGAGGGATTTCCGGGAAACATTGGCGAAATGTGAAAAGATTACCTTAAAGGACTGCCGAAGCTATCCGTTTTTCAAGCGGTTGGCAGGCAGAACGCTGCGTCTGATTGCGCCGCTTATGTAGAAGGAGGCGGGAAAATGGAGAAAAAAGCAGCAGAAGAAAACAAGATGATTCCAGGGGCGCTGGTCCTGGAAGGAGGCTCCATGCGCTGCCTGTTCACGGCGGGCGTGCTGGATGTGTTCCTGGAGAAGAACATGAATTTTGAATATGTAATCGGAGTCTCAGCCGGCTCTATGACCGGCATGAGCTATATCAGCCGTCAGCCGGGAAGAACGAAGGACGTGACCCTGGGCTTTGTAAAGGACTCCAGATACCTGAGCTTTCGCCGCCTGGTGCGGGAGCGTCAGATTTTTAATTTCGATTTTCTCTTTGGAGAGGTTAGCCATGAACTGGTGCCCTTTGACTGGGAGACCTTTAAACAATCGCCCCAGCGCTTTGTGGCGGTGGCTACCCGATGTAAAACAGGTCAGCCGGAGTACTTTGAGAAGGGAATCTGCTCCGATATTGAAGCCGCGGTGGCAGCATCCAGCAGCATGCCCATCCTTTCCCGGATGATTACCATTGACCACCGCCAGTATCTGGACGGGGGGCTGTCCATGCCCATTCCCTATGAACAGGCCATGAAGGAGGGGTATGAGAAGGTGGTTTTGGTTCTAAGCCGCAACCACGGCTACCGCAAGCCGCCCATCAGCCGCCTTCACCAGAAGGCCTACCGCAGATATTTCGGCCCTCTGCCCCAGCTTCTCGACTCCATTGAGGCGATTCCGGCCCGGTACAACCGCATGGAGGATGAGATCGACCGGCTGGAGGAGGAAGGAAAGATTTTTGTAATCCGTCCGCCCAGACCGGTAACCGTATCGCGGCTGGAGCGGAACCGGAAAAACCTGGAAGCGCTGTATAGGGAAGGCAGGGAAGAAGGTGAGAAACGGCTGGAAGCTTTGAGGGCCTATTTGGGGCTGATTTAAAATTTTGCACATTTCCTTACATTTTGCCCACAGAATCTTCACAAACTCATGGTAAATTGACTACGGTTAAAAGGATACGTGAGGGAAAGGAGATTTCTATGAGACGAGGTTACAAGCCAAGACGCTGTATGTATACGGTATTATCAGCGGTGGTGGGAAGTACTGCGTTAGCGCCTTACTGCGTGTATGCCAACACTTCCGCCGCCAATTTTCAAATGAGGGAACAGGTGGTGGATCTGGTAGGAATTATGAGCGTTACCGATGCCACCGCTCAGGTGAGCCGGGCGGATTTTGCCGAGATGCTGGTAAAGGCATCCAGCTGGAGAGAAAATCTGACCAGTACGGCGGTGTCGGTATTTGCCGATGTACCGGCTTCCCATCCAAGCGCCATCTATATCCGGATTGCCGCTTCCCAGGGCTGGATGACAGGATTTCTGGGCGGACTGTTTAAACCGGACGACTATATTACATATAAAGATGCAGTAAAGGCGATACTGGCTCTTTTGGGCTATACCGATGATGATTTCACAGGGGATTTGGCTTCTTCCAGAATTTCTCAGTTTAATTATCTGGAATTGAATGAGGAGGTTACAAACCGTCAGGCGGACGAGGTCCTGAATCAGACGGACTGCATGAATATTTTCTATAATCTGCTGAAAGCTACGCCCAAGGACGGCAGCACCATTTACGGAGCGGTTCTGGACTGTGAGCTGAACAACGACGGCGAAATCAATCCCATTACCATCCTGGACGACGAGCGCAGAGGCCCCATTCTGGTGCGGAAGGGCTTTTCCGTGGCGGATTCCGTTCCCTTCAGCACAACGGACGCCAATGTGTTCTTAAACGGCGTGGCCAGCGACCTGGCGGCGGTAACCCGGTCTCAGAGAGACTGCGGCTTCGCTGTGATCTACTACAATGTGAAGTCCAAGACGATCTGGGCCTATACCACCAGCGGCTGGGATGACGACGATGCGGAGAACTCCAGCTACATTCTCTTAAAGGGAGAGGTAAAGAGCATCTACTATCAGTCTACGGATGTGATTACCCCCACTTCCATTGAGCTGGAAGTAGACTTAAACGACTCCTCCGATTCGGAACTGATCGACAGCGATGGAAATATTACCGTAGCCCTGGATTCTTCGGAGCTTCAGTATGTATTCTCCATCTATGGAGATATTCAGGTGGGCGACGAGGTGGTTGTGGTCTGCCAGGGTTCCGGAAGCAGCTATACGGCCGTTGACGTTCTGGAGTATTAAAAGGCGAGGTGCAGGATGAAAATCAATTTTGGAAGTGTGAAGGAGAAATTGTCGGGGGGCAAGAAAGGCAAACCGAAGAAAAAATGGCTGAAGATTGTCATTGCACTGGTGCTGATTGCGGTAATCCTGATTTCAATCCTTCTGTGGCGTTCCGCTCAGGCAAGACAGGCGGCAGCGGAGGCGGAGACGGTGAACACGGCAGTGGTGACCCGCCAGAATATTACCTCGGAGCTGTCCTCCTCCGGAACCTTGGAGGCGGCGGAAACCTACAGCGTTACCTCGCTGGTGGAGGGGGAAATCATTTCCGCCAACTTCGAGGAAGGGGACCAGGTGGAGAAGGACCAGGTTCTTTACGAAATTGACCATTCCAGTATGGAAACCCAGCTGACCTCCGCCACCAACCGGCTGACCAGAGCCCAGAAAGATTTGGAGGATGCCCAGGAGGACTACCAGCAGGCCCAGAGTGATTACAGCGGAAATACCTACAAGGCCACGGAGAGCGGCTATATCAATACGCTGCACATCCATGTAGGTGACCGTGTCAGCGGAAACAGCCAGCTGGCGGACCTCTACAGTGATGACCAGATGAAAATCCGGATTCCCTTCCTGTCCGGGGAGGCGGACCTGATTGGCGTCGGAAACGGAGCTACCCTCACCCTGGTGGATACCGGGGAGCAGCTGGCCGGAACCGTGACGGCGGTGGCCAACCGGGAGCAGGCCCTGACCGGCGGAAGACTGGTGAAGTATGTGACCATCACCGTCCAGAATCCGGGAGGACTGACGGATGTGATGCGGGCTACCGCCCAGATTGGGGAGTTCATTGGCAGTGAGGACGGAACCTTTACGGCGGCTGTGGACACCACCATGACAGCGGACCTGAATTCCACCGTGGAGGTGGCGGAGCTTCTGGTCAACGAGGGGGACTATGTAACCCAGGGAACACCTATCTTCCGGATGACGACGGATTCGGCCGCAGATTTGCTGGAGAACTACTCTGATGCGGTGGACCAGGCGGAGGAGAGCGTGGAGTCGGCCCAGAGCAGCCTGGAAACCACCCAGGACAGCTATGACAACTACACCATCAAGGCGCCTATTGCCGGTCAGGTGATTGCGAAGAACTACAATGTGGGTGAAACCATTACAAGGGATTCCAACAGTGAGAATACCCTGGCTGTTATTTACGACCTCTCCAGCCTGACCTTTGAGATGTCCATCGACGAGCTGGACGTAAGCCAGGTGGAAGTGGGACAGTCGGTGGTGGTGACCGCGGACGCCTTTGAAGGAGAAACCTTCTCCGGCACCGTGACCAATGTGAGCCTGGAGAGTACCTACTCCAACGGCGTTACCACTTACCCGGTAACGGTGACCATGAACGACGGACTGGATAAACTGCTGCCCGGCATGAACGTGGACGGCGTGATAACCCTGGCTCAGGCGGATGACGTGCTGACCATACCGGTAGATGCCCTGATGAGAGGCAACCAGGTTTATGTCCAGGACAGCTCCGTAACCGAGGCTCAGGGACCGGTACCTGCGGGATTTAAGGCGGTGCAGGTGGAAACCGGCCTGATGAACGACAGCTATGTGGAAATCACCAGCGGCCTGAATGAGGGCGATGTGGTCTATGTGGCTGAGTCCACCCAGACCAGCAGCTTCATGATGATGCCCGGCGGCGGCATGGGCGGCGGCGGTATGGGCGGCGGTCCCGGCGGCGGCATGGGCGGCGGTCCCGGCGGCGGAGGCGGAGGCCCCAGATAGGAGGAGTTTCATGACGGCTGATGTGCAAAAGGAGACGGCCCCGGCGGGTCAAATCGCCATGGGCCAGCCTCTGATTGAATTAAAAGATATCTATAAAATCTATTACCTGGGCGGCGAGGAGGTCAGGGCCAACGACGGGATTAATCTGACCATCTGCCGGGGAGAGTTTGTGGCAATCGTGGGAAAGTCCGGAAGCGGAAAATCTACCCTGATGAATATTATCGGAGCCCTGGATGTGCCGACCGAGGGGGAATATTACCTGGGCGGCGAAGATGTGTCGGTGATGTCGGACCGCCAGCTGGCCAGAATCCGAAACCGGATGATTGGATTTATCTTTCAGCAGTATAACCTGCTGCCCAAACTGAATTTGCTGGAGAATGTGGAGCTGCCCCTGCTTTACGGCGGGGTGTCTCCCGCGGAGCGGAAGGAGAGGGCCATGGCATCCCTGGCAAAAGTGGGCCTGGCGGAAAAATGGCGGAACCTCCCCAACCAGCTTTCCGGAGGCCAGCAGCAGAGGGTGTCCATCGCCAGGGCGCTGGCGGGAAATCCGTCCCTGATTCTGGCCGATGAGCCCACCGGAGCCCTGGACTCCAAGACCAGCCGGGAGGTGCTGAATTTTTTGAAACAGCTGAATGAAGAAGGAAATACCATTGTGATGATTACCCATGACAACTCCATTGCCCTGGAGGCCCGGAGAGTGGTGCGTATCGCCGATGGAAAAATAACCTTTGATGGAGATGTGAAAGACTATGCTGCAATCCTTTAAACTGGCCCTTCGCAGTATATGGGGCAACAAGATGCGGTCTTTTCTGACCATGCTGGGAATCATCATCGGTGTGGCGGCGGTCATTATCCTGGTAAGCCTGGTAAATGGATACATGGGAAGCGTGGTGGAGAACTTTGCCAGCATGGGCGTGAACCGGGTCAACGTAAATGTAATCAACCTCAGCTCCCGGACCCTGGACGTGGATGAGATGTATGGATTTTATGAAGAGCATACGGATATGTTTAACGGCATCAGCCCGACGGTATCCATATCCACCACTGTCAAGCACGGGAATGATTCGCTGGAAAGCACCAGTGTGTCCGGGTGCAGCGAGCAGTACCTGGATATCATGGGATATGAGCTGGAAACGGGGCGGAACCTGGCCTATTCGGACATTGTATCCCGCCAGAAGGTATGCGTAACAGGGTCCTATGTGGCCCAGAGCCTTTACGGAAGCGCGGATAAGGCCCTGGGGCAGACCCTTAAGATAGGGGGATACGCCTTTAAAATCGTAGGCGTGGTGGAAACCCAGGATGAGGACAATTTTGACGAAGGCGGCACCGATGATTTCGTCTGGATGCCCTACAGCGTGGCGGTGAAGATGTCCCGGAACGCCAATATCGGAAGCTACATCCTGACCCTTATCGATACCAACAACGCGGATGAGGCCACCACCCTGCTGGAAAATTTCCTCTATGAAATCTTTTTGGACGATGACCTTTACCATGTAACGGCCATGAGCGAGCTGCTGGATTCCTTAAACGAGCAGATTGCCATGATGAGCGGAATGCTGGGCGGCATCGCCGGAATCTCCCTCCTGGTGGCAGGCGTGGGCGTTATGAACATCATGCTGGTGTCCGTTACGGAGCGCACGCGGGAAATCGGAATCCGCAAATCCCTGGGAGCCGACAAGGGCGTCATCATGCAGCAGTTCGTAATCGAGGCGGCGGTGACCAGCTCCCTGGGGGGAATCATCGGCATTATCATCGGCTGCATCGCCACCACGGCGGTGGGCGGACTGGTGGGAATCAGCGCCACCCCTACGCCGGTTGCAATCCTGGTGTCCTTCAGTGTATCTGTGGGTATCGGACTGCTGTTCGGCTACATGCCGGCAAACCGGGCCGCGAATCTGAATCCGATTGATGCCCTGCGGAGTGAGTAACGGGCTTGTTCCGCCGGGGATAAAAACAGAAAAGGGCCCTGGAAAAACTCCGGGGTCCTTTTTTAGCGGCCTTTCATTTTGGCCTGTTCCCGGGCTAAGGCTGCCGCGTTGGAAATGACGACCGTCCATTGCGGCTCATCTAGCTCTTCCGGCTTCTCCATAACCAGCAAACGGGAAAAATCCATATCAACATATTTGACAGAATCAAAAGCGGATTCCTCTAATGTCATTGGCGATTCTGTTGTCTGGGAAAAAATCACGGGTTCATCTGAAAAAGCGTGGTCATGGTCCATTAACGGGTACAGTTTTCCCAGTGCGCCGGTGCGGTTATCCATATACAGGCCCCAATTTGCCCCGTGCCTGTCTTCATTCGACAGGATGTAATCCGCAATCTGCATTTTATAATATCCGTCCGGGTCAATCTTCCTGATTTCGTCATATTCGTCAGCCCCGTGGTATTCGCAGTACATTTGAAATTCTTCCCAGGGGACGATGGATGTTTCCTCGGATGTGATGATTTTCGACTTTACGATTTTTTCATTGAGCCTCTTTATTTTATCGATATGTCTTTTGTCCGATATTTTTTTAATATTTGCGTCGTCTGCTTCCGTATATGTTACATGGTCAATCCCCAGAACATCCAGAATCCTGCTTGCGGCCAATTCTTTTCTGCCAACTTTGTAAAGATATAGACCATCATCTTCCCTAATCCATGCTTTTGCGGCCATTCCCTGAGCAGTTATTTCGGGTGTGTGTATTCTGGGCCTGTTTAATCTTGGCAAAGGAGCGCCAAGCAGCGATGTGGCGGATACCCAGCCCGGCTAATAGTTTTTTTGCATTTGTTTTCCCGATATTCATGGTCCTTGCCTCAGTCCACCCATGCATAACATCATCAAAACTGACATCAGGATATCTTAACGAATAGGGAAGGAGACCATAGTCAAGTATTCTGCAGGTATAATGATTGATTTCCAGTACGGGACTGTCTTTCAGCATGATATAAGTCTTGTCCATAACAAGTACCTCCCAGCCTAATTATAAAGGAGACGGGGAAGGCGGGCAACTGCCAATTTCATCTTTTTCAGGAACGGAAGGAGAATATGGTTCTTTTCTTGTCCGGGAAAATGTGATAGGATAAAGAGGAACTTGAAATTTTACGAAAAATTTACACGCTCAAGGAGTGGATTTTACCTGTTTTTGATATAGTGAAACTGATTTGTAAGAACAGGGAAAGGCAGGACGTTAAGAAATGGACCGGATTTATATTATTGAAGACGATGACAATATCAGAAATCTGCTGAAAATCGCGCTGGAGGGCTTTGGGTACGATACGGAGAGCTTTGAGACGGCGGAGGAAGGCCTGGCGCGGATGAAGGAGGAGGCCCCCTCTCTGGCGATTTTTGACTGGATGCTGCCGGGCATGGACGGCATCACAGCCATTAAGGAAATCCGCAGTACGGAAGGGCTGAAAAATATTCCCATTATGGTGTTGACCGCCAGGGAGAAAGAACTGGACAAGGTAGTGGGGCTGGACTGCGGCGCCGACGACTATATGGTAAAGCCCTTTGGAGTGCTGGAACTTTCCGCCAGAATCCGCAGCCTTCTGCGCAGGACCAGAAGGGAGGCGGAAGAGGATAATCTCTGCTTTGAGAAAATCCGCGTCAATCGTCAGACCAGAGAGGTATTTTCAAATGGCCGTCAGGTGGAACTGACCCTGAAAGAGTTTGAACTGCTGGTATACCTGATGGAGAACCAGACCCGGGTGGTGACCAGGGATGAGCTGCTGAACCAGATTTGGGGCTATGAGTACGACGGGGAAACCAGAACGCTGGATATGCATATCCGTACCCTGCGCCAGAAGCTGGGAGAGGAGGGCGGAGCCTGCATCCGTACAGTCCGGGGAGTAGGATACCGGATGATACATCCGGGAACGTGAGGAGAAATTCATGCGCAGAGCCATTTTACAGAAATTTATTCTGGTGCTCTTCGGAGCCTTGATTTTAAACGGTTTGATTTTTTACCTGGTAGGCAGCAGGGTAATTCTCAACAGCTCTACCAGAGATATGCTCTATATGCTGGAGGTGCTGGACGGAAGCCTGGATTATGAGAGTGACCTGGAGAAAACCATGAAAAAACTGGATTCAGTTATGGACGGGAACAACAGCCGCCTGACGGTGATTGACCTGGATGGAACCGTAGTGGCGGATACTCAGGCTCAGATGGATGAGATGGACAATCACCTGGACAGAGAGGAGATCCAGGACGCCCTTGAGAAAGGCAGCGGTTATGCCAGAAGACGATCAGATACCTTAGATGAGGGGATGCTCTATGTGGCCTATCGCTCCAAAAACGCGGACGTCATCCTGCGGGCGGCAGTTCCCTACTCCGGATTTCAGCAGTATCTGCCCCTGTTTTTCCCGGCCTCCGCTTTGAGCCTTCTGGTGGCGGTGGTAGGTTCTTTTATCGTAACCACCCGCCTGGTTTCTTCCATCACCAAGCCCCTTCAGGATATTTCCAAGGAGATGCTGAAGGTGAAGGGGGATTACACGGAGCTGAATTTTGAACATTGCCAGTATCCGGAGATTAATGTGATTGCGGACACTACCATGAAGATGTCCAAGAACGTGAAGGATTATCTGAACCAGATTGAAAAGGAACGGATGATCCGCCAGGAATTTTTCAGCAATGCTTCCCACGAATTGAAAACCCCGATTACCTCCATTCAGGGGTATGCGGAGCTTCTGGAAAGCGGTATGATTCAGGATGAGTCCACCAAAGCGGATTTTGCCAGCCGGATTAAGAAGGAAGCAGTGCGCATGACCGGACTGATTAATGATATTTTAATGATTTCCAGACTGGAGGCGAAGGAAGCGGAGGTTACATTCTCCGATGTGCGCGTCAGCGTTCTCCTTGAGGAGATTATAGACAGCTTAAAGCCCCAGGCTGCGGAGGCCCAGGTCTTTGTTCATGTGGACTGTCAGCCGCTGATGATTCACGCAAATCTGCAGCAGATGAGGGAGCTTTTGACCAATTTGATTTCCAACGCCATTAAATATAACCGGCCGGGGGGTCAGGTGTGGATTAACATCCGGGAGACTGACGGGCAGATGGTCATCCGGGTGAAGGATAATGGGGTAGGGATACCTTCAGATTCCCTGGACCGTATTTTTGAGCGGTTTTATCGGGTAGATAAGGGCAGAAGCCGCAAGCAGGGCGGCACCGGCCTGGGACTTTCCATCGTTAAGCATATTGTGAATTTCTATCATGGGACCATTCATGTTTCTTCTGAGCCGGATATGGGAAGCGAGTTTACGGTATTTCTTCCTATGTTCCCGGAGAAGGGCTGAATGGCCTCTTCTTTTGTAAAATATCTGTTTTTTTGTTGACTTTTGCGCGTTGAAGCGATATAATGCCGACATGACCGAACGCAAATGTTCCGGCCCCAGATTGAAACGAGGAGGAAACAATTATGAAAAAAATGTTGGCATTGACGGTAGCTGCAGCTATGGCCGTAGGTCTTACTGCCTGCTCCGGCAGCAGCGCGGGTACGGAAACCGAGGCCGCTACCGAAGCCGCGACCCAGGAGGAGGCGGCTTCTTCTGAGGACAGCGCGGCAGCAGATGGAGAAACCTATACGGTAGGAATCTGCCAGCTGGTTCAGCATGACGCGCTGGATGCGGCAACTCAGGGATTTATGGACGCAATCACCGACGCCCTTGGAGAGGATGCGGTGACATTTGACCTTCAGAATGCCCAGGGCGATTCCAATACCTGCTCTACCATTATCAACAGCTTTGTATCCAATGATGTGGATCTGATTCTGGCAAACGCTACCGCTGCCCTTCAGGCGGCTCAGGCAGGAACCAACGAGATCCCGATTCTGGGAACCTCCGTAACAGAGTATGGCGTCGCGCTGGGAATCGATGATTTTGGCGGCACTGTTGGAGGAAACATTTCCGGAACTTCCGATCTGGCTCCCCTGGACGAGCAGGCAGCTATGCTTAACGAGCTTTTCCCCGACGCCAAGAATGTGGGCCTTCTTTACTGCTCCGCGGAGGCTAATTCCCAGTATCAGGTGGATACGGTGAAGGCCGCTCTGGAGGAATTGGGTTATACCTGTGAGTACTACGCGTTCTCTGATTCCAACGATCTGGCCACCATTGCTACCAATGCGGCGGGTGCCTGCGATGTGATCTACATTCCCACAGATAATACGGCAGCTTCCAACACTGAGATTATCAACAATATCTGTCAGCCTGCGGGAGTTCCCATCATTGCGGGCGAGGAAGGAATCTGCTCCGGCTGCGGCGTTGCCACCCTGTCTATTTCCTATTATGATCTGGGGGTTGCAACCGGCGATATGGCGGTAAGAATTCTCACCGGCGAAGAGGATATTTCCCAGATGCCCATCGAGTACGCTCCGCAGTTTACAAAGAAGTACAATCCCACCATCTGCGAGGCTCTGGGAATCCAGGTTCCTGAGGATTATGAAGCCATCGAGACGGAATAAAAAACGGGCGGAACGCTGAGTTTTCTGTTTCTTTGAGGGTATCCCAAAGGCGAGAACCTTTGAGATGCCCTCAAACGTGCGTTTTCGGTATAACACCTGACCAAAAAGAACTGAGGTATGAAACATGAGTGAAATAATGTCGTTAGTAAACGCTCTGCCCGGGGCAGCCGCCCAGGGACTGATCTGGGGGATTATGGCCATTGGCGTGTACATCACCTACCGGATTCTGGATTTTGCAGATTTGACTGTAGACGGCTCCATGTGTACCGGCGGCGCCGTGTGCATCATGATGATGATGGCGGGGTGCAATGTTTGGACCGCTTTGCTGGGAGCTTTGATTGCGGGAATGCTCACCGGCCTGGCTACCGGCCTGTTCCACACCTTCATGGGGATTCCGGCGATTCTTTCCGGAATTCTGACCCAGCTGGGACTTTATTCCATCAACTTAAAGATTATGGGAAAGGCAAACCAGGCCATCAATGTGGATAAATATGATCTTCTGGTATCTCTTCGCTTCATCAAAAACGTGCCGGTGTATCGAAACACCATTCTGGTGGTAGCGCTGATAACGGTGATTTTGATTGTGATTTTGTACTGGTTTTTCGGCACTGAGCTGGGCTGTTCCATCCGCGCCACAGGCTGCAATGATAAAATGGCCAGAGCCCAGGGAATCAATACGGATTTCAACCGTGTTTTGGGACTGATGGTATCCAATGGACTGGTAGCCTTTTCCGGAGCCCTTCTGGCTCAGTATCAGGGCTTTGCCGATGTGCAGATGGGCCGGGGAGCGATTGTGATTGGCCTGGCAGCGGTTATCATCGGTGAGGCGGTGTTTGGAAAGGTGTTTCACAACTTTGGTTTCCGGCTTCTGGGAGTGGCTCTGGGCTCCATTATTTATTATCTGGTACTTCAGGTGGTAATCTGGAGAGGAATCGATACAGATTTGCTGAAGCTGCTCTCCGCTCTGGTAGTGGCGGTATTCCTGGCAATCCCTGTATGGAAAAGCCGGTATTTCTCAAAGCCCATAAAAAAGGGAGGTAAGAACTGATGCTGGAGATAAAACACATTTCAAAGACGTTCAATCCAGGAACCGTCAATGAAAAACAGGCGCTGAAGGATCTGAGCCTTACGCTGAAAAACGGGGATTTTGTGACAGTAATCGGAGGAAACGGCGCCGGAAAATCTACGTTGCTCAACGCCATTGCAGGAGTCTGGCTGGTGGATGAGGGACAGATTCTCATCGACGGCAAGGATGTGACAAAGCTCCCGGAGTTTAAGAGGGCCGCTTTTCTGGGCAGAGTATTCCAGGATCCTATGAACGGAACCGCGGCGACTATGGGAATCGAGGAAAATCTGGCGCTGGCCTTCCGCAGAGGAGACAAGAGAGGTTTAAGACAAGGAATCAATAACAGTGAGCGCAAGCTGTACCGGGATCTTTTGGCAGGCTTAGGCTTGGGGCTGGAGGACCGGCTGACTTCCAAGGTGGGCCTTCTTTCCGGCGGACAGAGACAGGCGCTGACCCTTCTGATGGCCACCTTAAAGAAGCCCAAGCTGCTGCTTCTGGACGAGCACACGGCGGCTCTGGATCCCAAGACGGCGGCAAAGGTGCTGGACACCACGGAAACCATTGTAAACCGGGATCATTTGACTACGTTAATGATTACCCACAACATGCGGGACGCCATCCAGATCGGCAACCGGCTGATTATGATGAACAACGGCCGGATTATTTATGATGTGGAGGGCGAGGAGAAAAAGCGTCTGACGGTGGAGGACCTGTTAAAGAAGTTCGCCCAGGAGAGCGGCGAGGAGCTGGCCAACGACCGGATGATGCTGTCCAATTAGATAAGAAAACCTGAATTTCTTCTGTTTTCCTGACGCTGAGGCGAAATTTTAAGGAAATTTTCATACTTATAATATCGCTTTTGTGTTATACTAAAATCTGTTATGTTTTCTGGGATTGCGGGCGGACGCAGTGGAGAGCAATCCGGTATCATATTGATATATATGTACAAACATGTAGATTTGGAGGCGGAAGAATGTCGGACCATAAAGATTATTCGTCCATTTTAAATAAAGCCAGACGGCGCAGAAAAAGAAGATGGGGCTGGGATCCCAGACTCCTTCTCATGATTGCAGGCGCCGTTCTGGCTTTGGCTTTGATTATTTTTGCGGGATTTCAGATCAGCCGGGCAGTTTCAGGAAGCGCGGGAAATGGTCCGGACTCCCCTGCGGCGACTCCGTCGGATGCCGTCCCGGCCCAGGACAGCCAGGTGGATGAGGCGGCGGAGGCGGCCAGACAGCTGGCGGAGGAGACGCAGAAGGTGATTGATTCCTACGAAAATCTAGGAATCGTTCAGGTGTCCGGATATCTGAATATCCGCCGGGAACCCAGTCTGGATGGGGATATTATCGGAAAGCTCTCCGGGGATGGAGCTTGTGAGATTCTGGAAACCGATGGAGAATGGACTCATATTACATCCGGTGGAGTGGACGGCTATATCAGCAATCAGTATCTTCTGACGGGGGATGAGGCCAGGGAAAAGGCGGAGAGCCTGGTGAAGCTTCGTGCCATTATTACGGCGGACAGCCTGAATATCCGGCAGGAGCCGACGCTTGATCCTTCCAATGTAATCGGACAGGCTTTGGAAAATGAGCGTTATGTGGTTCTGGGAGAAAAAGATGGATGGATCCAGATTGAGGAGGGTTACATTTCGGCAGATTATGCCAATGTGGAATACGCCCTGGATGAGGGACGCAAGATGGATCTGAAGGCCCAGGCTATCAACCAGTATGATAATCTGGTGATTTCTAAGGTAAACAACTATCTGAACGTCCGGGAAGAACCGAGCCAGGACGGAAAAATTATCGGAAAGATGACCAGTAAGGCGGCAGGCGAGATTTTGGAGACCCTGGACGGCTGGTATAAGATCAAATCCGGCCCTATTACGGGATATATTTCTGCGGACCCTCAGTATACGGCTACCGGGCAGGAAGCCATTGATCTGGCTATGCAGACAGCGGATTTGAAGGCTGTCATCCGCACGGATGTGCTGAATGTGCGGACAGAGCCAAGTACGGACGCCAAAATCTGGACGCAGATTGTTAAGGATGAACGGTATTCCGTGGTGGCCCAGCTGGACGGCTGGGTACAGATCGAGCTGGATTCCGTGGATGCGGAGGACGGTTCGGAGACGGACAAGGCCTACATTTCCACCCGGGACAACAATGTGGAGGTGCGGTACGCATTAAATGAGGCGATCAAGTTCTCGCCTGACGAAATTGCGGCCAGCAACGCGGCTTCCCTCCGGTCCAGGATTGTAAATTATGCCCTTCAGTTTGTTGGTAATCCCTATGTGTGGGGAGGAACCAGTCTGACCAACGGAGTAGACTGTTCAGGATTTACTATGAAGGTGCTTCAAAACTTCGGCGTTTCCCTGCCTCATTATTCCGGCTCTCAGGCTCAGATGGGCAAGGGGATTAAGTCCAGCGAAATGCGTCCCGGCGATCTGATTTTCTACGCGGGCAGCAACGGAAGGGTCAACCATGTAGCTATGTATATCGGAAATGGACAGGTGGTACATGCGGCCAGCAGAAAGAGCGGAATTAAAATCTCTACCTGGAATTATCGTTCTCCGGTAGCGATCCGTAATGTGCTGGGAGATTAAAGAAAATAGGGATAAAAGCAGGCGCTTCGGAACTTTCTGCCTTAGAGGGCGGGATATTCCGAAGCGCGTTTGCGTTTGTAACCCCGGTGTACTTAGTGTCTCCGGCGGATATTTTCCTGGTTTTCGCGCAGACTATGAAGGACGGGAGAAGGTTTCCCGGATGACGAGAAAGGAAGAAAATGCGCTATGGGTAAGGGAAAAAACAGCCAGAAACGGAATGAACTGGATACGGAAAAGAAGCGAGAGGAGACGGCGATTCAGGAAAAAGAGGACGCTCATCTGGAAGAATACGGACAGCTGACGCTGGACAGGAACAAGGGAAGCAGACGAATCCATCTGATTACCATTATTGGAGAGGTGGAAGGACATGAGAACCTTTCCGGGAGCAGTAAAACTACCAAATACGACCATATTCTGCCCCAGCTGGCTCAGATTGAGGACGATGAGAGCGTAGAGGGGCTGCTGGTGCTGCTGAATACTTCCGGAGGGGATGTGGACGCCGGATTGGCGATTGCGGAGATGATAGCATCTCTTTCCATTCCTACGGTGTCCCTGGTGCTGGGGGGCAGTCATTCCATCGGTGTGCCTTTGGCGGTTTGTACGGACTACTCCTTTATTGTGCCCTCCGGAACCATGATGGTCCATCCGGTGCGGATGAACGGAATGGTCATTGGAACCGCGCAGACTTATGAGTATTTTGAGATGATTCAGGACCGGATTCTCACCTTTGTGTCCGGGCATGCCGATATCGCTTACGACCAGTTAAAGGGGCTGATGCACAATACCAGGATGCTGGCCCGGGACCTGGGAACCGTACTGGTAGGGAAGGAGGCGGTAGACGCCGGGCTCATCAACGAAGTAGGCGGCATAAAGGAAGCGCTGGGGAGACTGTATCAGATGATTGAAGGCAAAGGCTCCCGGGACGGCAAAAAATAAATGGGCGGCGTTGCAATTTCTGCGATTCTTTTGTATACTATTATACAGACCTGAGGGACATGTATTCTCAGGAAAAGACTTGCTAAGATGGACAGGAGGCTGTTTGGGTGGCTGATTCAAAGAAACGAACAACGACCAGAAAGAACTCCGGAGGGACGAAATCCTCCGGAAGAGGAAGAAAAAGCCAGAGCAAAGGAGCTCAGAACCGGCAGGCTGAAGAACAGGATATGGGATTTATGAGAGCAGAAGTGATCATCATCTGCTCTTTTGCTGTTGCTGTGTTGCTGTTTCTCAGCAATTTCAGGCTTTGCGGCGCAGTAGGAGAGGTACTCCGAAGTTTTCAGCTGGGAACCTTTGGGACCGTAGGATTTCTTCTGCCGCTGCTGATTTTTATCGGCACCTGTTTTCATATGTCCAATCGTGGAAATATGTACGCCGCTCTGAAGCTGGGAGCGGTGATTTTAACGGCGGTGGCGGTATGCGGCCTGCTTCAGCTGCTGTTTGGCACTGTTCCCGAGGGGGCCGAATGGATGGACTATTACAATCAGTCTTCCGCTTCCGGCCGGGGCGGCGGCCTTTTGGGCGGTATTTTAACTTCACTGCTGATTCTGGCCCTGGGACGGGCCGGAGCCTATGTGATTTTGCTGGTGGTTTTGATTTTATCCATTGTCTGCATTACGGAAAAGTCTCTGGTTTCCGCTCTCAGAGCGGGAGGCGGGAAGGCCTATCACTATGCCAGAGAGGATATGGACCGCAGGAGAGAGGAGCATCAGCGCAGGGTTCAGGAGCAGAGGAGAAATGCCTCGGAGCAGAAGGTAAGGGGAGTAAATTTGGATGCCATCCGGCTTACCGACCCTACGGATTTGCCGGATATTATGAGCGAACAGGAGCAGAAAAAAGAAGAGGCAGACCTGGCAAAGAAGCAGGAGAGTTTGGAAAAGCCGGAGAAAGAGGAGCAGACAGAGGTGCCGCCGAACGTATTTTTAGGAAAGATTCAGCTTCCGCCGGATTATGAGGAGGAAGAGGAAACGGCTCAAAAACAGGAAGAGCCAGAACAGGAGCCGGCGGATTCCTATCTGCTTCACAATGAAGACGGGGATGCCTTCCAGATCCCCAAGACCCATCGAACCCTCAGGGAGATGGATTTGCTGGGACAAAATGAGAAGACGGATGAACCAAAAGCGGAGAGAGAGTATAAGGAGGCGGAAAATGACAGTGCTCCCTGGGATGAGGGGACCGGGCCTCTGGAGAAGGAAGAACCTGCCGCCAGCCTGTACATAGAGCCGGAGGAGGAACCCGAACCGGAAACAGGAATCAACTACGACAGCTTTTTTATCCCCGAAGAGCCTAAGCGGGTGGTTACCGCCTCCGGAAAGGTGATGGAGACGGAGACGGAACTGCTTCAGAAAAAGATTGAAAAGCGCAAGCAGGAGGCGGCTCAGACGGACGTCAATCTTCAGGTGGCCGCGGAGGTTCAGAAAAAGAAAGAAGAAGTGAAGCGGGAGTACGTATTTCCGCCCACCAGCCTGCTGAAAAAAGGACACCGAAACGGGGGAACCTCCCAGGAAGAGTATAAGGCCATTGCAATCAAGCTTCAGCAGACTCTCCACAATTTTGGCGTGGGAGTGACGGTGACCAACATCAGCTGTGGTCCCGCGGTAACACGTTATGAGCTGCTGCCGGAACAGGGGGTAAAGGTCAGCCGGATTGTCGGACTGGCGGATGATATCAAGCTGAGTCTGGCGGCGGCGGATATCCGGATTGAAGCCCCTATTCCCGGAAAATCCGCGGTGGGCATCGAGGTTCCAAATAAAGAAAACAATGTGGTATTTTTGCGGGAGCTTCTGGAATCCGACGCCTTTAAAAACCATAAATCCCGGCTGGCCTTTGCTGTGGGAAAAGATATCGGCGGTCAGGTGGTTGTTACGGATGTGGCCAAGATGCCTCATCTGCTCATTGCCGGCGCCACAGGTTCCGGAAAGTCCGTGTGCATCAATACCTTGATTATGAGCCTGATTTATAAGTCCAAACCGGAGGATGTGAAGCTGATTATGGTGGATCCGAAGGTGGTGGAACTGAGCGTCTACAATGGGATTCCCCATCTGCTGATTCCGGTGGTGACGGACCCCAAGAAGGCTTCCGGCGCATTAAACTGGGCGGTAGCGGAGATGGAGGACCGGTACAAGAAATTTGCGGCCTGCAATGTCCGGGATCTAAAAGGCTACAACGAACGGATTGAAAAGCTGAAGGATATAGAAGATGAAAACAAACCGGAGAAGCTGCCTCAGATCGTGATTATCATTGATGAGCTGGCGGATTTAATGATGGTGGCTCCCGGCGAGGTGGAGGGCTCCATCTGCCGCTTGGCCCAGCTAGCCAGAGCGGCGGGCATCCATCTGGTGATTGCCACCCAGAGACCCTCCGTAAATGTTATTACGGGACTGATTAAGGCCAATGTGCCTTCCAGAATCGCTTTTTCCGTTTCCTCGGGAGTGGATTCCAGAACCATCATCGATATGAACGGGGCCGAGAAGCTGCTGGGCAAGGGAGACATGCTCTTTTACCCGGCGGGCTTCCCCAAGCCCCAACGGGTTCAGGGCGCCTTTGTTTCGGATGAAGAAGTAGGCAATGTGGTAGATTTCTTAAAAGAACAGGGGATGACAGCCCAGTACAGTCCGGAAATCGAGACCTCCATTGAAGCTGGTCCTGCCGGTGAAGCGGGTGGAGGTTCCGGCCAGAAGCGGGATGAGTATTTCGTTCAGGCGGGAAAGCTGATTACCGACAAGGAGAAGGCCTCCATCGGCATGCTTCAGCGGATGTTCAAAATCGGCTTTAACCGGGCTGCCCGGATTATGGACCAGCTGGCTGCGGCCGGCGTAGTGGGTGAGGAGGAAGGAACCAAGCCCAGAAAGGTGCTGATGACTCCGGAGGAGTTTGAGGAGTTTTTAAAACAATAACGCAACAGTTCAGGACGGCGTGAAAGAAGAGGCACCGTCCCGAACAACATAGCAATGGAAAAAGGAGGATACCCGGCATGAAATCAGATATCGAAATTGCTCAGGAGGCGTTGATGCTGCCCATTGCAGAGGTGGCGAAAAGCTGCGGAATTGAAGAAGAGGATTTGGAGCTTTACGGAAAATACAAGGCCAAGCTGTCGGATTCTCTCTGGGAGAGGATTAAAAACCGTCCAAACGGAAAGCTGGTGCTGGTGACCGCCATCAATCCGACGCCGGCGGGAGAGGGGAAAACTACTACTACCGTCGGCCTGGGAGAAGCCCTGGAAAGAATGGGAATCAAGGCTCTTATTGCCCTGCGCGAGCCTTCTTTAGGCCCCTGTTTTGGAATTAAGGGTGGAGCTGCAGGCGGCGGATATGCCCAGGCAGTTCCCATGGAGGATCTGAACCTCCATTTTACCGGTGATTTTCATGCCATTACCTCAGCCAACAATCTGCTTGCGGCTATGCTGGATAATCATATCCAGCAGGGAAATGCCTTAGGGATCGACCCCAGGCAGGTACTGTGGAAACGCTGCGTGGATATGAATGACCGGGTCCTGCGCAATGTGGTGGTGGGCCTTGGGGCAAAAGCCGACGGCATGGTTCGGGAGGACCATTTTGTGATTACCGTGGCCTCTGAGATTATGGCTATTCTCTGCCTGGCGGAGAATATGAAGGACTTAAAGGAGCGTCTGGGCCGGATCATCGTAGCGTACAATTTTGCCGGGGAGCCGGTGACAGCTGCGGACTTAAAGGCGGTGGGCGCCATGGCGGCTCTTTTAAAGGATGCATTAAAGCCCAACTTAATCCAGACTCTGGAGAATACGGGCGTCCTGGTTCACGGTGGACCCTTTGCAAATATCGCCCACGGCTGCAACAGCGTGAGAGCCACCAAGACGGCGTTAAAGCTGGCGGATTTGGTGGTGACGGAGGCGGGCTTCGGCGCGGATTTGGGAGCAGAGAAGTTTCTGGACATCAAGTGCCGCATGGCGGGATTAAAGCCGGATGCGGTTGTGCTGGTGGCTACGGTCCGGGCCTTAAAGTACAACGGAGGCATGCCGAAGGAAGAGCTGACCAATGAGGACCTGAACGCACTGAAACGCGGCATAGTCAATCTGGAAAAACATATTGAAAATATTCAAAAATACGGAGTACCCGTAATCGTTACTTTGAATTCCTTCACAACGGACACAGAGGAGGAATATGCTTATATTAAACATTTCTGCCAGCAGATGGGCTGTGAGTTTGCCCTGTCCGAGGTTTGGGCCAAGGGCGGAGAAGGGGGAATTGCCCTGGCTCAGAAGGTTTTAAAGACCCTGGAAGAAAAAGAAAGTCATTTCGCGCCCCTCTATCCCGATGAGATGGGGCTGGAGGAGAAAATTGAGACGGTTGCCCGGGAAATCTACGGCGCCGACGGAGTAACCTACTCCGCTTCCGCGAAGAAAGCCCTGAAACGGATTACGGAGCTGGGATACGGGAATCTGCCGGTCTGTATGGCAAAAACCCAATATTCCCTGTCCGATGATCCCGGCAAGCTGGGACGGCCTTCGGGATTTGAAATTAATGTCCGGGATGCCTACGTGTCTGCCGGAGCAGGCTTTGTGGTGGTCCTCACCGGTTCCATTATGACAATGCCCGGACTTCCGAAGCATCCGGCGGCAGAAGGCATTGACGTGGATGAAAAGGGCCGTATTACGGGACTGTTCTAAGATTAGGGAAGGGTTACAGAATATCCAAGAAGGAGTTAGTTGTATGAAATTAAAGGATTGGCTGGAAGGCCTGGATTATGAGCTTCTGCAGGGAAGCCTGGAGGAGGAGGTCCTGGATGTGACCTACGATTCCCGCAAGGCGAAGCCCGGGGATGTATTTGTATGCATGACCGGAACGCGGGTGGATTCCCATATCTTTATTCCCAAGGTGGAGGAGGCGGGCTGCCGTGTGGTGGTGGCAGAACGCCCCTTAAAGGAGCTTTTAAAACCGGTGCGCCCGGAAACCACCATCATTCGGGTTAAGGACGGACGCCATGCTCTGGCGCTTTTATCCGCTGCCCGTTTCGGCCATCCGGCCCGGAAGCTGACCATGATTGGCGTTACGGGAACGAAAGGAAAAACCACCACCGCTCATATGATTAAGGCTGTTTTGGAAGCCTGCGGCAAAAAAGTGGGAATGATCGGCACCAACGGAACCTTTATCGGGGATGAGGTGACCCCCAACCTAAACACCACCCCGGAATCCTATCAGCTTCATCAGGCCTTTGCGAAAATGGTGGAAGCAGGCTGTGAGTATCTGGTGATGGAGGTATCCTCCCAGGGAATCAAGATGCGCCGCACGGACGGTCTGTTCTTCGACTACGGCCTGTTTACCAATATCTCGCCGGATCATATCGGTCCTGACGAGCACAAGGATTTCGCGGAGTATCTTTATTATAAATCACAGCTGCTGAATATGTGCAAAGTGGGGATTGTAAACCGATTGGATCCGCATTATGAGCAAATTGTGGAGCATGCTTCCTGTAAACTTTACACTTATGGAGTAAATGTGGAGGATGAAATCGACGTAGACTTCTCCGCCTCCAATATCCGCTACGTGGCGGAGCCGGGTTTTGTGGGGACGGAGTTCGATGTGAAGGGACGGCTGTCCATGGAGGTGCGTTTGGGAATCCCGGGAATCTTCAACGTGGACAACGCCCTGGCGGCGGTGAGCCTTAGCAGCTTCTTCGGGCTTAATCCTGAGGAGATGAACCATGGGCTTGAGCGTATCCGGGTCAACGGAAGGATGGAGATTGTTTACAGTTCTCCCCTCTGCACCGTACTGGTGGACTACGCCCACAATGCGGTCAGCATGGAAAGCCTGTTAAAAACCCTGCGGGATTATCATCCCAAACGCCTGGTGTGCGTCTTTGGCTGCGGGGGAAACCGCTCCAAGGAGCGCCGTTATTCCATGGGGGAAATCGGCGGCAAACTGGCGGATCTGTGTATTTTGACGGCGGATAATTCACGCTATGAGAAGACGGAGGATATCATCGCCGACATCCGTTCCAGCATCGAGAAAACAGGGGGAGCTTTTTTGGAGATACCGGACCGCAGGGAGGCCATTCGGTACAGCATGTTTTCCGCCCAGCCGGGAGACATGATTGCGGTAATCGGAAAGGGGCATGAGGATTATCAGGAGATTTGCGGCGTCCGTCACCATTTCCTGGATCGGGAAGTGATCGAGGAGGCTGCGAAGGAGCTGGAAGAGAGAGGCTGAAGATGAAAATTTTAATAAAAGATATTATAAATGCCTGCGGCGGCCGGCTTTTGTGGGGAAATGAGGACGGAGCCATCGAGGCCATCAGCCTGGATTCCCGCCATATGGAGGGAAAGGACCTGTTTGTTCCCATCGCGGGGGAGAAGGTGGACGCCCACCGCTTTATCTGCCAGGCTCTCGCGCTGGGTGCGGCGGCGGTGCTGACGAACATCCACCGGTCGTCTCAGGATGTGAGAGAAGAGCTGGAGCGGTTTAAGCGGAGCGGCGGGGACGCACAGGCCATCTGGGACCGGGTCTGGATTGGGGTGGAGGATACCCGGAGCGCCCTTCAGGCCCTGGGGGCATGGCGCAGGAGCCAGATTTCCATTCCCGTCATCGGAGTGACGGGAAGCGTGGGAAAGACCACCACCAGGGAGATGATTGCCCAGGCCCTCTCAGCGGGACTCCGGGTGTTTCGGACTCCGGGCAATTCCAACAGCCAGGTGGGGGTTCCCATTACCATCTGCTCCATTCCGGAGGACGCCCAGGCGGCAGTCATTGAGCTGGGTATGAGCGAGCCCGGGGAGATGGAGCGCATCGCCAGGGTGGCCCAGGTGGACTGCGGGGTGGTCATCAACATCGGAGTAGCCCACATCGGCCAGTTGGGCTCCAGGGAACGAATTATGGAGGAAAAGCTGAAAATCCAGGAGGGGATGAATCCGGACGGTATTCTTTTCCTCAACGGGGACGATGATCTTTTAAAGAACGCTTCAGCATCAGATGGACGCAGAACGATTTATTTTGGAACAGGTCCTCAGTGTCAGTACCGGGCGGAGGATATAAGGCTCGAGGAGGGCCGTCCGGTCTTTACGGCGGTCTGCAAAACAAAACGGATTCCCATAAAGCTGGGAGTTCTGGGACTGCACATGATTTCCGGCGCCCTGGCTGCGATGGCTGTGGCGGACTTTTGCGGCGTGGATTTGGAGGCGGCGGCTGTAAGCCTGGAGCAGTTTCACGGATACAAAGGGAGACAGCAGATTTATGAGGCGGGAGGGGTGACGGTAATAGACGACAGCTACAACGCCAGCCCTGCCTCCATGATTGCGGGACTGCAGGTGCTGGAATCCTTAAAACCAGAGGCCAGGAAAATCGCCGTCCTGGCGGATATGAAGGAACTGGGACCGGAGGAGGTCCGCTTTCACCGGGAAATCGGCTACTACATCGCGGCCCACCCCGTAGACCGGGTGGTGCTCCTGGGAGATTTGGCCCGGGAAATCGGCCGGGGAATCCTGGAAAAGGGAGGCAATACCTCCGTAGAGTTTATTGGAAATCTGGAGCAGGTGAAGGAGTTTTTGAGCCGGGAAATCAAAGAGGGGGATTGTATTCTCCTTAAGGGCTCCAACAGCATGAAGCTGGGAGAGGCGGCGGCCTGGTTCCATCAGAAGCTGGAAGAAGAGTAAGCGGCCGGTATAGAAATCTCCTGTCTGGGGGAAAATGAGGAAAACGAAAACAGACAGGAGAGCCTCTATGAATCAGGATACAGGTGAAAAGAAAATATTTTGGTACAGTCTGGCCTTTATGGCCTTCTCGGCGGTCTGGGGATTTGGAAATGTCATCAACGGCTTCTCCGAGTATGGCGGATTAAAGGCCATTGTCAGCTGGATTATCATTTTTGCCGTTTATTTCATCCCCTATGCGCTGATGGTAGGAGAGCTGGGCTCAGCCTTCCGGGACGCGGGCGGCGGAGTCAGCTCCTGGATTCACGAAACCATCGGCCCCAAAATGGCCTACTACGCAGGGTGGACCTACTGGGTGGTCCATATGCCCTACATTTCCCAGAAGCCCTCCTCGGCGGTGATTGCCGCCAGCTGGGCCATTTTTCAGGACAACCGGGCCAGCGCCATGGATACCACCCTTCTCCAGGTCATATGTCTGGTGATTTTCCTCGCCGCCCTCGATCTGTCGGGCAGGGGAGTAGGAGTGTTGAAGCGGCTGGCCACTGCGGCAGGCTCGGCCATGTTTTTTATGTCCATGTTGTTTGTGGCGATGATGCTGGCTGCTCCGGCTCTGACAGAGGGCGATTTTGTGGAAATCCGGTGGTCCGCCGGGACCTTCATGCCGTCTTTTGACGCCAGCTTCCTCATGGGGCTGTCCATCCTGGTCTTCGCCGTAGGCGGCTGTGAGAAGATTTCTCCCTATGTGAACAAGATGAAGGACCCGGCCCGGGATTTTTCCAGGGGCATGATTGCCCTGGCGGTGATGGTAGCGGTGACGGCGGTGCTGGGAACCATTGCCCTGGGAATGATGTTTGATTCGGAGCATATTCCGGGGGACCTGATGACAAACGGAGCCTACTATGCCTTCGCCCGTCTGGGAGAATATTACCACGCAGGCAATTTCTTCGTCATCGCCTACGCCCTCACCAATCTGGTGGGACAGTTTTCCGTCATGGTGCTGTCCATCGATGCGCCACTGCGGATGCTTTTGGAGAGCGCGGACCGCACCTATATCCCGGAACGCCTTTTAAAGAAAAATGAAAAGGGAGTTTACGTCAACGGACAGAAACTGATTGGCGTAATCGCTTCGGTGCTGATTGTGGTGCCGGCCTTCGGCATCCGCAATGTGGACGCTCTGGTCCGGTGGCTGGTGAAGGTCAATTCCGTCTGCATGCCCCTGCGCTATCTGTGGGTCTTCGCAGCCTACATTGCCCTGAAACGGGGAGGAGAGAAGTTTCCGGCTGTGTACCGTTTCGTCCGGAACAAGGAAATCGGCATCGCCATTGGCCTGTGGTGCTTTGTATTTACGGCATTTGCCTGTCTGACGGGAATTTACTCGGAGGACCCCTTTCAGCTGGTCCTGAATATTGTGACGCCCTTTGTGCTGGTGGGGCTGGGATTTATCATGCCGATGATTGCCAATAGAGAGAGGAGATAAACCAATGAGAAATTACGAGAATGAGCGGGAACTGACCAGGGTTCTTTTGGATTTCCTGGAAAAAAGCCCTACCAGCTTTCACGCCGTGGAGCAGATGGAGGACCGGCTGCGGAAAGAGGGCTTTGAAGAACTGCGTGAGGAGGATTCCTGGAAACTGGAAGAAGGCGGGAAATACTATGTCATCCGCAGCATGTCCTCCCTGATTGCCTTTCGGATTCCGGGAACGGATTTCGGCGGCTATCAGATTATGGCCAGCCACAGCGATTCTCCGGCCTTTAAGCTGAAGGAAAACCCGGAGATGGAGGCGGAGCAGCACTATGTAAAGCTGAATGTGGAGAAATACGGCGGCATGCTCTGCGCTCCCTGGTTTGACCGCCCCCTGTCCATCGCGGGCAGACTGGTCATCGGCAGAGAGGGCAGACTGGTCACCAAGCTGGTGAACGTGGACCGGGATTTGGTGATGATCCCTAGCCTGGCAATCCATATGAACCGCCAGGTAAATGAAGGGTACAGCTACAACGCTCAGAAGGACATGCTTCCCGTCTACGGCGGAGACGGGGCGTCAGGCACCCTGATGAAGGTAATCGCCCAGGCGGCGGGGGTCAGCCAGGAGGAAATTCTGGGCCATGACCTTTACCTTTATAACCGCATGAAGGGCAGCATCTGGGGAGCGGGGGAAGAGTTCTTCTCCTGCGGCCGCATCGACGACCTGCAGTGCGCCTTCGCCTCCCTGGAGGGATTTCTGACCGGCGGACATCCGGACTGCGTCAGCGTTCACGCGGTCCTGGACAATGAGGAGGTGGGAAGCAGCACCAAGCAGGGAGCGGATTCCACCTTCCTGGAAGACGTTCTCTGGAGGATTAACGAGGCCGCGGGTGGCGGACGGGAGGACTACCTGCGCCGCCTGGCTGCCAGCTTCATGGTATCCGCGGACAATGCCCATGGCGTTCATCCCAATTACGGGGAGAAGGCGGACCCCACCAACCGTCCCTGGGTCAACGGAGGCATTGTGATCAAGTACAACGCTAACCAGAAGTACAGTACCGACGGGATATCCGCCGCTGCCTTTAAAACCATCTGCCAGAAGGCTCAGGTGCCCTGGCAGACCTTTGCCAACCGTTCCGACATGGCGGGCGGCTCTACCTTAGGAAACATTGCCAACTGCCACGTTTCCATCAACACGGTGGATATCGGTCTTCCCCAGCTGGCCATGCACTCCCCCTACGAGACGGCGGGGGTGAAGGACACCTGGTATCTGGTGAAGGCGGCCAAGGCCTTCTTTGACACCTCCTTTGTGCCGGAGGGGCGGGGAGGTTACCGACTGGGATAGGCAGGTCCGGTTGCAATCGTGACAAACAAGCAGGCAGGGCTATATGCCCTGCCTGTTAAACAGTTCCCGGAACTCTTCCGCCTCCGCCAGGGTGTGGTTCCATCCGTATTGGTTCAAATCGACTTTCCACCCGTCTTTGGTCCAGGCGACCTCCACCCCTTCCTGGCGAAGCAGAAGGACCTGCAGGTCAGGAGTGTCGAAATGGGCCGCTCCGCTGAGAATCCCCCTTCCGTTGACGATACGGTGAGCCGGCGCCCCTGGCCCGATGAGCCCCGTTTTCAAGCCGTAGCCCACCTGGCGGGCGTTTCGCTGCATGCCGCATAAAAGGGCAATCTGGCCGTAGGTAGCCGCCTTCCCATATGGAATTTTGCTGCAGACTAAGGAGGCGCGTTGGTAGAGATTGGGGGAGTTCATAAAAGGATCTCCTTTCCTTTGATATCGTATATGCATCAAAAAAGCATTTCACACCATACGCTCCAGGTATTGGACAATGCGATCCAACAGGTCTAAAATAAAAGATATTCAGAACAATTACAATGATTCAGGAAAGCAGTTCCAAATTTTAGAAATCAGGAGGTATGCGTGATGAATTACCATGAAACAGACCCGGAATTTATGGAGCGGTTTGAACATTTTGCCTTTGAGGAAGTGCCGGGAGAGGAGGGGCAGAGTCTGGAGGAAACGGACCGTTATCTGGCCATCCTGGCGGTGCTCATCGGCTGTCAGGGAAAGGAGGCCTTTGCCCAGATGCTTCCCAAAGCCCTGGACGGAGGCCTGACCCCTGTGATGGTGAAGGAAGTGGTCTACCAGGCGGCGGACTATGTGGGCTTTGGCCGGATGCTGCCCTTTTTGGATATCACCAATGAGATTTTAAGGGCAAGAGGGGTGAAGCTTCCTCTGGAGGGACAGGCCACGACCACCATGGAGGATCGGCTGGAGAAGGGGGCCCAGGCCCAGGTGGATATCTTCGGAGAGGGCATGAAGGACGCCTGGAAGAAGGGCCACATCAACCGCTGGCTGGCGGCCAACTGCTTTGGCGATTACTATACCAGAAAGGGCCTGGACTACAGGCAGAGGGAGATGATTACCTTCTGTTTCCTGGCAGCCCAGGGAGGCTGCGAGCCTCAGCTGACGTCCCACTCCAAGGGAAACATGCTGGTGGGAAACGACCAGGCATTTCTGATTAAAGTGGTATCCCAGTGCGTACCCTATATCGGCTATCCCAGAAGCCTCAACGCCATCGCCTGCGTAAACCGGGCGGCGGAGGAGATGAAGGAAGGATAGAGCCTGCAATGAGATGGAGAGAGCAAAGCGTCAGCTCTCTCCTTTTAAATACACCAAAATCTCAGCCGCATTGGTATCCGGCTTCACCTTCGGAAATACCTTCTCAATGACGCCATTCTCATTAATCAGATAGGTGGTCCGGACCACGCCCATGGACACCTTGCCGTAGAGCTTCTTTTCCTTCCACACGTCGTAGGCCTGAATGGCTGTCAGCTCCGGGTCGGAGAGGAGAATGAAGGGGATGCTGTTTTTCTGGGCAAATTTCTGGTGGGATGCCTGGCTGTCCTTGCTGACGCCGATGATGACGGTGTTCAGCTCCTCAAACTCCCGGTAAGCCCCGGCAAAGGCGCAGGCCTGGCGGGTGCAGCCAGGGGTGCTGTCCTTGGGATAAAAATACAAAACGACTTTCTTTCCGCGGAAATCCTGCAATGAGACAGAGTTTCCGTCTTTGTCTGCCAGCGTAAATTCCGGCGCTTTCATTCCTGCTTCCAACATATGAGTTTCCTCCTTTTTCATTTCAATGGTTAAAGGTCTTTTAAGAAAATGTAATGGGTGTCATCGGACATTTCCTCAGAAAAACGGTAGCCCAGCCGGCGGAAGTTTTTCAGGTCCCCGGGATGGAGGGCTCTTGTCTCCGCCAGGAAACGGACCATCTCGCCCCGGGCCATCTTGGCTTCGGTGGCCTTGGTCTTAATCTTTAAAACGCCACTGGAATCCGGCGCTAGGCCGCCGAAGACGACGTGAACCATGGTCTGGCCCTGGCCCAGGAAGGGCTCCACTGCCCTGCTGTACTCCTTGGAGGCCAGGTTAATGACAACGGGGTCGTCTGCGGTCAGCTCCTTCCATAGGCTGTCGCCCCAGAAGGAATAGAGGTCCCGGTACTCCCTGCCTCCGGCGGAAAAATGAGGCCTGGCCTGCATTTCCAGGCGGTAGGGCGTCACCCCGTCCAAGGGTTTTAAGATGCCGTAAAAGCCGGAGAGGATGCGCAGATGCTCCTGCACATAGTCCAGGGAGGGCTGTTCAAAGACCTGGGGAGCCATATACTGATACTGGATGCCCTCGTAGGCCAGGATGGCTGGGGTCAGATTGTGCTCCAGGTCCATCTCCTGAAAGCGGCGGTAGTTTAAACCGGCCAGGCTTTCATTGCAGCTCCAGAGAGCCTTTGCCTGAGAAAGGCTCAGAGAGCGGATGTAATCCATGAGAACCCGGGCGTTTTCCAGAAAGACGGGAAGGTCCTGCCAGGGGATAAAATCCTCCTTTGCCACCATCTTTTTGGCCGGGGATATGATGAGCTTCATAAGCTGCTCCTTTCTGGGCGGATACAGGGAGAAGAGACCATTCTGCTCTCAGAGGCGGGCAGTGAGGAGAGCCAGGGCAGCTCTGATTTGAGCTGCCGCCTTACCCAGGCCTGCCAGAAAAATTCACCCAGGAACAGGAGACGGTCGATGCCTCTTTGATGAATCAGGGCGTCTGCCAGCCGGGGAAGGGAGTAAATCCTCCTGCTGGCATCGATGATTTCCCTCTGAAGCTGGGAGGGAGAGAGCTTCTCTGGATAATGGACCACCTTTCCGGTACAGCGGGACCAGTCCGGCGTGCATTTTGACGGCTGGCCTGCGGGAGCGCCGATGAGGCGGTCCTTGTGGGTTTCATAGACCGGCGTGCCGGGAATAAAATACATGGACTGAATCAGAACGCCGGAAATGTGGTTTTCGATGACAAACCGGGCCAGACGTTTCCCCACGCCCACGGTGTGGTTGTCCGCTCCTACGATAAACAGGCCCCGCACCCGCAGCCCGTGGCGCCGGATGTTGCGGACAGACTTTAAAATCTGGCGGTAAGTGCTCTCCTTGTGATAGGCCTTAAAGGACTCGTCCTCCAGAAATTCGATTCCCATGGCCAATTCGATGAAGCCGGCTTTTTTAAGGAGCTCCAGCATCTCGTCATCGAATCCCACTTCGAACCGGGCCTGAATGGTGAACTGATAGCGAATTCCGGAAGCGATGATGGCATTTAAGACCTGGATGGCCCAGGCACGGTTGGCAAAAAAGTTGTCATCCGTGATCCAGAGAACCTTTGCCAGACGATGATGTCCCTGGTCAAAGAAAGCGATGGCCTGCCGGATATCTTCCACTACATTTTCAGGAGAACGGGTACGGACACCCCGGCCAAAGGCGGCCACCAGGGCGCAGTAATCGCAGCAGTGGGGGCAGCCTCTGGAGGCGTGAACCTGAGGCCAGATGGTGTTGTGTCCGGCCATGGCCTGAAAGCGGTAGAGGAGGCCGCCCAGGACAATCAGGGCGCGGCTGCGCTTTTTCAGGAAATCGGCCAGCCGGTAGCCGCGGTTGGCATTGAAGGTAAACAGGCTTAAGAAAATGATATCCGCATCCAGCAGGTCCTTTAAGGGGATTTTGGAGATGGATTCACTGTACATCTTCGTATCCTCCACATACCGGCGGGCAATGGTCGCCAGGGTCAAAAGTCCGTTGGAGGGGGTGCGGATATATTTGTCATAGACAAAAAGGTTCTGAATAGATCTGCGATAGGGAAGATTAGCCGGTTCGATGAAGCGCAGCTTCACAGGGAGTCACTCCTTTCCAGAGGGAGATATTTTATGATGAGGGCGTCAAAAGGCGTTTTGCGCGTCCCAAAGTCATGATTGCCTGCGCAAGTACAGTCCCCATGGCTTTTGATTTTATTATAAGCGATCCGGAGACCGATTTCCAGATAAAAGTGAATCTCCTTTAAACGGTACAGAGAACAGAACCGGAATAAAAAATACCCGCCGGGGACAGGCCTGAAAAGAAGGCCGGAGCCCTGGCGGGAGATGATTCGGAAAAAGATCCGGAAGAAACGGTATTACTTAAAACCGTCAGCTGCGCTTCCCATATCGCTCCTCACAGTACTGGCAGCGATAGGTCTGGGTTTTCTCGTCGGCCAGATAGAAGATGTGGGGCAGCTCCTGCTCGATGGAGGTGATGCAGCGGGG
>OLVT01000300.1_pt1 | contig 56852 bp, 51 predicted proteins | sample 1673241 | NCBI WGS metagenome assembly OLVT01 (sample SAMEA3178936, study PRJEB25190) | human gut metagenome | biome: human gut; feature: human-associated habitat; material: faeces | place: Austria | collected 2013
AATCCTCTGCCGCCTTTACAATTTCAATCCACCAGGCTCTCGCGAGCCTCGACGATGTATATGGTCAATCATCCGCTCCGGGAGTGGATTTCAATCCACAAGGCTCTCGCGAGCCTCGACTTGGAGGCTGTTCAACGCTTAAACCCGATAAAGGCATTTCAATCCACAAGGCTCTCGCGAGCCTCGACTTCCCTCTTAATGTTGATAACATACGCATAAAGAATTTCAATCCACAAGGCTCTCGCGAGCCTCGACCTCCCATTTGTTCCCAGGACACACCTGCCTGTCGGAATTTCAATCCACAAGGCTCTCGCGAGCCTCGACGTTTGTTCAATCGCCTGATATTTGATAGCAATGTCCATTTCAATCCACAAGGCTCTCGCGAGCCTCGACCTTTCCAAACGCCCTCGCCAGTGATGGATAATCCATTTCAATCCACAAGGCTCTCGCGAGCCTCGACATGGAATGAGTTTGCAGGGGCTATTGAGATTGTGATTTCAATCCACAAGGCTCTCGCGAGCCTCGACACGAAGGCGGTATGGAAGGCCGTATTCAATATTATTTCAATCCACAAGGCTCTCGCGAGCCTCGACTCTTCCACAAATTCAAGGCTCCCGCCATCAGCCAATTTCAATCCACAAGGCTCTCGCGAGCCTCGACTCCGGGTGGTACGTTGAAAATAGAATATTGAAAGATTTCAATCCACAAGGCTCTCGCGAGCCTCGACATATTTGCTGTTTCGCTAATAGTCCATTACTTGGGATTTCAATCCACAAGGCTCTCGCGAGCCTCGACAGCAAAATTATCCAAACCTACTCCACATCCCCCCTAACATTTTATACATTATGCTCTTCTCTCCCCAGTTCAACCAATTCAGTCCATTCACCCAGCCCGCTTTCACGGCCTTTTCCTCTGTTTTTCAGGTGCGAATCTCCCTGGCATTTCATGTTAGCTTGGCATTCGCACCTGGTTTGAAGGGCTCCCAACTCACAGAAACCAACTCTACCTATATATTACATAATCCTTCATTTCCCGCATATATCCTGCATGCTGCAAAGCCTCTGCCGCCTCCGCCGGATACTCTTTCAAAACAAGCCTCTTTTGTTCCGGATATATGGCTCCCTGCTTGAACGCACGGACAAATTCCGCCATCACTTCCTTCATATCTTCGGCATCGCAAATACGCAGTACTCTGCCCTGACGTTCCATTACAGCAGCCAGCTTTCCCGCCTTCAGGGCCACCGCTGTTCCGGCCACTGCCAGAAATCCACATTTTTCAGGTAGTTCCAGAACTTTTCCCCACACCAGGGCCGGATCTGTTCCGTTTAACCATACCGTATAGTCATCCGGCTCCCTCAATGCGCCGGTCACGGCATCATAATCCTCTCCGCGGACAAATTGGGCTCCCGACATCCCCTCTACAAAATAACCTCTGCGGATGCGGCCTGTATATTCCCAGATACGAAGAATTTCCAATGCCTGGGCCCAGCTCCACTCCCATTTTTTTCCATCTTCTCCGGTCTGGACATAGGGCGAGTCTGACACAGCCTGTACAGACTTTCTAAAAGTCTCACGGCACAGAATCATATTTTCATCAAAAAACTGCTCCAGCCATTCCTCCGGTCCATATTTTCTTACCGGCCTTACTATATCCCACCGCCCAGCTGACAGTGCCATGACCCTGGTATTCACACGTTGTCTCACAGCAGCTTTCTTTACCTTGTCCTGATTCTGCCATTGCCTTACAGGCACAAAACTGTCTGCACATACCAGGCCCTTTTCAGCCAGACTTAACAATACTTCCTGGGCGCTGCCTTCCTTTGGTATTTTTGTAAGGAATTTAAGAAAACTGGCTCCTCTGCGCTTTAACTCCTGGTACATGAGAAGCTCATCGCCCTTAAGCCCTGCTGTCTCTGCCCCGGCAGATGCCTCCCAGTCTATATCCTCATAGCTGCAAAAACAAAGGGTTCCTTCCGGCGACATTCTCCAGAAATAGTCCCCCTGGGCCAGCAGCCGGTCCAGAAGACTGGCTCCATACCGCTCCACCCGCCTGGCAAAGTACACATTTTCCCAAAAGCGTACAGGGCATGGCTTTCTGCATCCTTTTTCCACGGCTTCCCTTAACTGTTCTTCTGCCGTGGAATGTGTCACTGCCCTGGCTGCCATCAGCGCGGCGTAATGAGATGCGGGCTGCGTGGCTGTCTGACTGCGCAGGCTGCGTATATTGCCTTCCCTGGCCCTCTCATAGAGCTTTTCGTGATAGTATACGCCCTGGTCCTCCACTGCTTTTTTGCAGCGGCATAGTTTATCTAAAAGCGCCTCTGTCATCTCCTCAGACAGAAAATACCGTTCCCTTACATCCTCCGCAGTCTGACCGCCCCGATAGTAGAGCATCCGGCGGATAATATGCATTCCTGCCTCCTCATCCTGCTGCTGCAATGCCCTCATATATTCGTCCTCATGTTCTGCCGCTATCCATATTCCCGGCTCCACATAACAGGCCAGTCCCTGCCGGGCCAGGGCCTCCAGCCAGTCAGCAGGTATATCCAGCTCTCCTGCCTCCAAATCTCCCTCCATCATGAGAAGCGAATGGAGCTCCTCCTCATTATCCGGCATTTTTTTCCGTGTCCATCCCCTGGACAGTTCCTCTGGTGTGGGCTTAAGCAATGCTTTTTTCAAATCTTCCTGCACGGTCTGGCGGATTTTAGGCGTCACCGGTGAGTACTCATACATCTCTTCTGCCTCTGCCTGCCACTGGAAGGGCAGAGACATGGGAGAAGGGACATCCAGCCAGATTTCCCTGACTGTAATAAGGCCGGAACGGATCTTGGCCAGTATCTCCATCACTCCGCTGATATCCCACTGGTGTTCCAGACATTCCCGTTTTGTCTCACGAATCAGCGGATGGTCCGGCTGGTCCATCAGGGAGCTTAACATTTCCGTGCTCTTAAGACGCTGCATCCAAAGCGGCTGGCGCCCGTTCCGTTTCATGCCCATCATCAGGGCGCGGGCAGCATTGTAGCGGAATGTCATGCCGAACAGAGGCGTATCAGGCAGGATTGCTTCCAGCACCGGCCGTACCTGGTCCGGGTTGATTTGGAATAAAAGTCCTTCCGGCAATTGCTCCCTGCCATATGGATACAGAAGGAAGCCATCCTCCTCATCCACACTCCCCACATCCATCCCCATGGTATTGCGTATCATATGACGCAGGACGAGGGACAGCGGACCATTTACCCGTCTTCCAAACAGAGCATGGACCATGACCTGGTGGCTTCCTGTACTGTCCTTAAAATGCTCCACCACTATGGTTCTGTCATCAGGCAGTCCTTCTGTGGCCTGAATCTGACGTGTTATAAATCCGGACGCATGGACCGACGCAGACTCGTCTAATCCCAGTTTCTCCAGAGCTTTTTCCAGCTCTCCCTCACGGCATGCCTTCTCCAGCTCTCCTAATATACGGCCAAAGGCAAGACTGGTTCTAAGATCTCTTCCCTTTGTCTCCCCTTTCCAGAATGGAAGTCTGGCGCCTTCGGCCGGGGCCTGGGTCACGATAACAGAGTCCTTATCCTGACGGACCACACGCCAGCCAAAGGACCCCAGCATGAACCGGTCCCCGATCCTGGATTCATAGACAAATTCCTCATCCAGCTCTCCTAACTTCACCCCGTCCTCTGTTTTGGCTGCGTACATCCCTTTGTCGGGTATGGTCCCTCCCGCTGCCGTGGCCAGCATACGGCTGTAAACATCCCCAGCCACCCGGCCGTGAATCCGGTCATACAAAATCCTCGGACGCACCGGTATCTCCCGGCTGTGTTCGTAATCTCCTGCCAGCATGGCAAGGACGTCCTCCACATCCTTCCTGGTCACCTGGTAAAACGGATACGACCGCTCCAGCACATCCATCACATCATCTATGCTGTAGCTCTCTCCCGAAGCCATGGAAACCAAATGCTGGGCCAGTACATCCAGACACATGCGCGGAGGATTGGCCCGTTCCACGCCTCCACGGCGGGCCACTTGTGCGGTCATGCCGCAGTATACTGATTCGGGCGCAGTCCTGGGATACATATACATGACGCTGATCCGGCCCGGATTATGGCCGGCCCGGCCCAGGCGCTGCATGGTGCTGGAAATGGTGCGGGGGCATCCGACCTGCAGAACCTGCTCCACATCCCCCACGTCAATGCCCAGTTCCATGGACGACGTGGCACATAACAGTCTCAGCCTCCCCTCTCTTAAATCCCGTTCCACCTCATCCCTCTGTTCCTTTGACAGACTTCCGTGGTGGACTCTGGCAAACCCGTCCCCGCCCAACAGATTTACATAGTATGCCAGCTTTTCCACATAACGCCTTCCTTCGGAAAATGCAATTACACTCTTACAGCTTAAGCACTGGCGGTATACTGCCATTCCCAGCTCTTCCCATACCGGATCCTTCCGCCTTCCCACAGCAGGGGCCGTACCAATAACCTGTATATCCACCTGTTTATCCATGGAAGGTGCACAGATAACGGCCGGTTCCGGGGACAGGTAGGCGGCCGCAAGCTCCAACGGCTCAATGGTGGCTGACAGGCCAATTCTCTGAAGCCTGCGACCGCAAAGTTTATCCAGCCTGGCCACTGACAGCATCAGATGCGCCCCCCTCTTGGTGTCTATGAGGGCGTGAATCTCGTCCAAAATAATTGCTTTTGCAGTCTTTAACACCTGTCGGCCGGATTTGGATGTCAGCATGAGATAAAGGGATTCCGGAGTGATAATCAGGATGTGGGGCGGATGCTTTACCATCCTCTGGCGCTCTTTCTGAGGCGTGTCCCCGGTACGGATGGCGGTCTGAATCTGCCCTATGGATGGATTACCCGGTCTGCTTTCCGCTTTGCTTTCCCCGGGAGCTTCCGCTCCGATCCCCTCCAAAGGTTTGCGTAAATTTTCCCTGATGTCCCCCGCCAGAGACTTAAGGGGAGACACATATATCACATACAGCTCCTCCTTAAGTTCCCCCCTCTCAACCAGTCCGCCCAACTGGTCTATGAACACCAGGAAAGCTGAAAGGGTCTTTCCTGTACCGGTTGGAGCGCTTACCAGCACGTGCTTTCCGTCAGCAATGGCGGGCCATGCTTCTCTCTGTATTTTGGTGGGTTCTCCAAATGTTTTCCTAAACCAGCTTTCAGTGGCTGGCAGGAATTGTTTAAGGGTATCCTCTTGCATAAGCTCCTCCATGCGGGCAGTTGTGTGTCATTCCTGTTGTCCGGATTATGTTCCGTAAAACTACAGGTATTTATATTATTATATCATTGCACTGTTTTGCCTGTCTATGACTGACATGGCAGAACTGCCTTTCTGAAAGGTCCTTTCCGGTCTTTCATTTGCAGCAGTTCCGGCGCCGCCTGTTTCCTTAACCCTAATCTTATTGTATAATATACTCATATCAATAACAGGCTGAATCAGAGCCTGTGGGAATGAAAATCTGAAAATACAGCAGAAATCTGATAAAACAAAGGAAAGGAACAATCATGGACAAACGGAAAACAGGCATTTTTCTTCTCATATTCCTGCTTGGACTCATAGCCGGATTCCTGCTCTCCAGCGCAGTGAGAGGACATGCAGCCGCAGATACTTCCGGTTCCCGGATATCCGGCAGACAGGAAAACATCCCCCTTATAACCACCGGAGAGGACTCAGCACTCCCGGCTTCCCTGGAACAAGCTGCCGTCAGCATATCTGCTCCCCAGGCCATACTGACCTCCGGACCGTCCTATCCTGAGTGGGACAAAAACACCACCTATACAGGCGGCGATCAGGTGGCCTGCGGCGGTAAAATATATATAGCCAGGTGGTGGACCTTAGGGGAGCTTCCAGGGCAGGCCGATGTGTGGGAAGCCGCTCCGCAGACGCCCCCTCCCGCAGATTCCCAGGCCGCTCCCAAAGCCGGCGCCTCATCCCCGGTAAAGGTGGTGGGTTATTACCCTGACTGGAAATCCTACCAGCCCCAAAAGCTGCAGATGGATGTGCTGACCCACATCGCCTACGCATTTGCCATACCCACACCGGACAGCAGACTGCTCCCCCTGGAAAACCCGGAAACAGCAGTCCGCCTGATAGAGGATGCCCATAAAAACCAGGTCAAGGTCTTATTAGCTGTGGGTGGATGGAGCTATAACGGTGCCGAGCTGGAACCAGTCTTCGTGAGCGCCACTTCAACCAGTGAAAAAACCAGGCAGCTGGGCGATGAAATACTGGCCATGTGCAATGAGTACGGGTTTGACGGCGTGGACATGGACTGGGAGCATCCCAGGGTAGACGGGCCCTCCAAGGACCAGTACCAGGAGCTGATTCTTTACCTGGCAGACGCGCTCCATGCCCAGGGAAAGCTTCTGACCAGCGCTGTCGTCAGCGGGGTCAGCGCAGACGGCAATATTTATTATGATGCCGCGGCCCATAGCGATGCCGTGTTAAACGCAGTGGACTGGATTCATGTTATGGCTTATGACGGCGGTGACGGGGAACGCCATTCTTCCTATGACTTTGCAGTAAACAGCGCCGCCTACTGGTGCGGCACAAGAAAAATGCCGGCCGGTAAAGTGGTGCTGGGTGTTCCCTTCTACGGACGTCCCGGCTGGGCCGGTTACGGGGATATCCTGGCCGCTGACCCGGATGCCGGGAATAAAGACCATGCCATGGTGAGTGGAATGGACGTCTGGTATAACGGCATTTCCACCATTGAAAAAAAGGCCGCGTACGCCAGGAATAACCTGGGCGGAATCATGATATGGGAACTGACCCAGGACACGGACGATTCCGGCAAAAGCCTTCTGTCAGCCATCGGAAGGGGCATACAATGATCCCTATGTCCCGCTGTTTATCCCTGCGGATTGTAAGGACATTTTTCCTTCAGGCACTGTTCATTCCGGCCGTACAATCCGCATACTGTCTTTTTGGGCCGCTCCATCCATATCCCGAATTTCTCCCCCACAAAATCCACTGCCTCCAGTATGGCTGTGTAGGAATCCCGTTTACAGCATCTGGGGCCCCCTGTTTTGGCAATAGCCCCAAGGCTTCTGGAGGTCATCTCATTGCAAAGCCCCCACTCTTTTCCGCTTAAGGGTGAGGCCCCTGTAATCAGACTGACAAAAATACCTGTACTCACAGCAGCCCCGCAGGTTCCCCACAAACCGCAGATACCTCCCGGCACCTGTGCCCCTCTGTTCCTCATTTCTTCCAGGGCCGCGTCCAAATCCAGTTCTCCCCCGGCGTTCTTATAGGCAGCCAGAAGCGCGGATCCCACCAGCACATGGTGCTCCGGTCCATGCATATAGATATAGGGAGACAGGATGATTTTCTTCATGATTGCCACCGGATCCTTGCTGTCTGTATGCCTGCATATATCTTCAATGACACGCAGGCCCATCTGCTCATGGCAGCTGTCGCAGATAAAGTGACCGTTCACACATCTGGCATTGCTCATAAATGTTTTGTGACAGTAGGTACATTCCATTTCAATCTGACTCGGGAAATATTCCAGCGGCGCACCGCATACCAGGCATCCCGTTGTTTGTTCTTCCATTGCCGTATCCTCCTGTTAACCATTCATTTCTTATTCTTAGGCCAATCTCATTTCAGTATACCATAATCCCTATCCCGGTTAATACTTATTTTTCTGTTTTTATATCGGTTTTCATATCCACTTCCTGCCCTCCGCTGTTCCCCCTCCCCGCCCTCTTCCTGACGGTTCTTACCGCAAATCGAAAAAGAGCGCAAACCGCACGGAACCGCTCCCGAAACTGGTTTGCACTCTTTTTCTCTACTCTCTGCTCAGGGTAGCGCCTGACCTGGCTGTGTTCACCAGGCGGGCGTACCGGCCGAGAAGCCCCTTTTCTCTTGGACGCCTCACTGCCTTCCATTCCCTGCGTCTGGCTTCAAGCTCCTCGTCGCTGACCTCCAGATGGAGGTAATCCTTATACAAATCCACAGTTATCCTGTCCCCATCCTTAACCAGGGCAATTGGACCTCCCTCTGCTGCCTCAGGGCACAGATATCCGATGCTTAAGCCGCCGCTGGCCCCTGAGAAACGCCCGTCGGTGATGACCGCTGTGTTGGGTATTCCCTTGATGATTTCCGTAATCCGGTGCAGCTCCTTCATTCCCGGACCTCCCTTTGGACCTTCATAGCGTACAATAACGGCATCACCTTCCTTTATCTCCTTTGCCCGGAAAGCAGCATAACACTCATCCTCGCCCTCAAATACCCTGGCCGTGCCCTTAAAACGCCGCACTTCCATGGGAACTGCCGATGTCTTTACCAGGGCTCCCTGGGGCGCCAGATTGCCATAGAGAACCTGGATTCCGTCTGCCCTGGATACAGGATCGTCCATGGACTTTATAACTTCCCTGTCGCCCTGAGACGTACGCTCCAGAATCTGCCCCAGTGTTTCCCCAGTCACTGTCAGCACATCCTTATTCATTACAGACTCCAGCTCTTTCATCACAGCCGGTATTCCGCCTGCATAGTGCAGGTCTACCACGGTCCGGTTTCCGTTGGGTACAATGGAGCACAGTACCGGCGTGGCAGTGGTAATCTTTGAAAAATCATCCCAGTCCAGGGAAATCCCCAGCTCTGCCGCCAGTGCCGGTAGATGAATCAGGGCATTCAGGGAGCCTCCGATAGCGGAAAGAAGGGTGATGGTATTCTCCAGCGCCTCCCGTGTCATAATCTGGCTGGGGCGAATCTGCTTCTCCACCATCTTCATCACAACCCGACCTGATTCTCTTGCGCTGAAACGGCGCATGCTGGTGCTTGAAGGAATCAGGCTTCCTCCCGGCAGCATCATACCCAGGGACTCACAGAGAGCGCCCATGGTATTGGCTGTTCCCAGAAAGGGACAGATTCCGGGGCCCGTGTAATATTTGAGCGTCCCCTCAATCAGCTGCCGCTCTGTTATCTCTCCCCGCAGGAACTGCTGGCGCAGTTCCTTTGACTCATTGGGTTTTATCTGGGCATAGCAGGGACCGGCCGTGACAATAACTGAAGGAAGGTCAATCCGTGCTGCTGCGTTCAGCATTCCCGGCACGATTTTATCGCAGGAACCCATGTACACTACTCCGTCAAACACTCCCTCGCCCACCACCATGGCTTCAATGGAATCCGTGATGATTTCCCTGTGGGGCAGACAGTATCGCATACCGGAATGCCCCTGGGCAATACCGTCACACATGGCTACCGTGTTAAACTCAATGGGCTCGCCGCCGGCTTCCAGGATTCCCTTCTTTACCTCCTCAGCCAGCTGTTTTAAAGGCTCATGTCCCGGACATATCTCATTCCAGCTGTTGGCAACGGCAATGAGCGGCTTGTGGTCCAGGGAGTCGATGGAAACGCCTGCCGATGCCAGATGGGCCTTGGATATGGCTTTCTGGAACGGCTCCAATTTATCAATTGCCCGCAACATCATTTCCTCCTGCTAACATTGTTTTCTTCTTGTTATAACGATTCATGAACACCCATACGGCTGCCATAACCGCAATCAGTACCGGCACAAAAATGTACGGCTTTTTGATGAATGCCTCGTACACCAGAAAGCTTACCGTAAGGCTGGTGGCAGCGAAGGATGTAATCATTCCTTCCCCCAGGTCCAGTCCCACGGAGGTGGCCAGCTGGGTCAGGACAGGCGCTGTAGCCGTACCTGCCAGCAGGATGGCCCCTGTACACACCAGGCCCATGATGATGTTCTTAAACAGGTTTCCTCTGGTAATAGCAACCACCAGGGCCACACGGAAGGTCACAACCGCCAGGTCCGCAAAGGGAAGCACGCGGTTTCCCGGAAGTACGGCAGCCATAAGGATGGTTAACGGAATGACAATCAGGGATGTGGTGATGACATCAGGATTTCCCACTACAACCGCCGCATCCAGGCCGATAAGGAATTTCCTGCCCTTAAACTTCTCCTGGGTAAACTTTTTGGCAGCCTCTGAGATTGGCATAAGTCCTTCCATAAAAAGAGAGGTCATCTTGGGAATCAATACCATGACAGCCGCCATGTTTACGCCCAACGCCATAATATCAGCCACTGAATACTTGGCCAGAACACCGATAACGCAGCCAAGTACCAGGCCCATGATGGTGGGTTCACCAAAGAATCCCAGATATTTCTTGGCATCCTTGATTTCAAAATCAATCTTGTTGATTCCGGGTATCTTATCCAGCAGCCAGTTAAGGGGTGCTGCGATAATGATGGAGGAAAGAGCTGACATGGTTGGAAGGGATACGCCGGGAATACCGAAGTAATCCTCCACCAGAGGCGCGGTCCAGTCTGACAGCTTAAATGTGATAATGGCCATGATGACCGTTGCACCGATACCCATTGCCACATTTTTAGTCACAAAATAAACCATGATTCCTACGATTGCCATGTGATGATAATTCCAGATATCCACATCCAGGGTATCTGTGGCCTTCAGTACCAGCATAACAATGTTGGTGGCCAGAATACAGAATATAAGGATAGCGATAATCGGCGATGACCATGTAACTGCCGCGATGGCTCCCCAGCCCACATCCAGAATGTCCAGCTTAATACCGAAATTCTGCACCATGGCCTGGGCGGCAGGCCCCAGATTGCTCTTCATCATGTTGATGACCAGATTAATACCCGCAAAGCCAATGCCGATGGTAAGGCCGCTTCTGAAAGCCTTTGATAATTTCACCCGGAAAATAAGCCCTATGATGGTTATGATGATTGGAAGCATGACCACAGCGCCTGCATCCAGAATCGTATTGAAAATATTATAAAGTATCTGCATATGATTAATCTCCCCTAAGATTTCATTTGTCTTTCATAGCCTACGGCTGTCTGTCCTGAGCGCGTTTGAGACACACTCAAACCCCTTTTTATTTCAGATGGGACAGAATCTCATCCAGCGTTGCATCCTCATTAATTCCTGTCAGCAGGGAAATGGCGCCTACCACCGGGATATTCACATTGCCGCCCGTAAACTTTCCTGTGGTAACCAGCAAATCAAAATCATCCGCCTTGGATTCCACCTCCAGAAGCTTGCACTGGGTTACAGATACCGGGATTCCGTTGTCTTCACATTTCTCCCTGATTTTGGTTGCCACTACCGTTGATGTTGCGATTCCATTTCCACATGCCACTAATATACGTTTCATTTTTATTTTCTCCTTTGATAGTCTCTTTTAGTTTTCATCTTCCAGCAGATACTGCTTGATGATTTTATGGATGGTGTCAGGCTGTCCTGCCTCCACTATGTGTTTCATATCCTCCTGGTTCTGAATCAGCTTTACGATTCGCTGAAGCATCTCAATATGTCCGTGGGCCTCTGTCAGGGCCAGCATGATGACCAGGCTTACCGGTACGTCATTGTCAGGCTCATCCATGGCCCTGAAGGGAGCCGGTGTCTTAAGCACCGCCACGCAGATGGCAGCCTCATTAACATGGCAGATATCCGCATGAGGAATGGCCACGTTGATTCCCCCGGTCTTAAGACCCGTGGGGAAGGACTGCTCCCGCTCCAGGATGGCCTGTTTATATGTATCCTTTACAATGCCCTTTTCACAGAGATAATCTGTCATGGCAGACAGAACCTCCCGGTCCGTCATAGGTTTGTCAAATTCCAGAATCAATGATTCATTAAACGCAATGCCGCTCATGATTCTTTTTCCTCCATACTCTTCATTTTCTCTTCCATGGCTGCTATGGAACCGCGGATTCCCTCTTCATTTTCATTCAGTATATCCTCTTTCAGGAAAATACCCGAACCGATTCCCGCAAATGATGCCCCTGCCGCAAAGTACTCCTGTACATTTGAGGTGCCGATGCCCCCCACGACCATCAGCGGCATTTTCCCCAGAGGCGCCTGGATATCTGACACATATCTGCTCCCCAGCCTGCCGGCAGGGAATATCTTCACAATATCCGCCCCGTCCAGAAAACTCTGTCTGATTTCCGAAGGTGAAAAAGCCCCCGGTACAGACACCACGCCGCGCTCCCGGCACAGGTCCAATATGCGCTTTTCAAATACCGTGGGAGACAACAAAAAGGCTGCACCTGCCTCAATGGCCTCCACGGCTTCTTCATAAGTAAGGACCGTGCCGGCTCCCACCATGATTTGTGCTCCAAATTCCTGGCTGATTTTCCGTATGGATTCCAGGGCTCCCGGAGTATTCATGGTAATTTCAACGGAGCCTAAGCAGGTCCCCACCAGGTTCTTGACAACCGTGCGGGTCTGTGAATAGGTATAGCCTCTTAAGATTACTGTCACTTTCGGAAATTTTTCTATATTCATCATTCTCGCTCCTTTCTGACAATATATAAAGCAAGAATGATGCCAACTAATTGACTGATTTTGTATTTTTACATAAAAGATTACGGATCTCTTCCCGTGTCCGGCTGGCGCGGATGGCAGAAACCATGGATTCATCAGAAATAATCTGATACAGCTGTTCAAAATATTTTCTGGAATCCTCCTGAATGGCCAGCACAAAAATAACATCCACGGTGTTGACTCCATCCCATAAAACGGGTTTGTCTAATTTTGTAACAGAAATGACTGGTTTTGTAACCAATCCAGGGTCGCCATGAGGAATGGCGATCCCCTGGCTGAGCCGGGTGGTCATCATTCCCTCCCGCTTATAGACGCTGAGAAGGAATTCCTGCCGGACCAATCCTTCCTCTGCCATATGTCCCACTGCCTCATCTATAATCTGGTCCTTAAACTCCGCCTCTGTCCTTATATAGATATGGCCCAGAGAGATAACCTCCGACAGCTGGTTTTCTTCGAACATGGCACTCCGCTTTAATATGCCGCGAAGCTGCCTGATGCCCTCCGGGCTGTAAACCCGGCTTACAGATATAAACGGATAAGTGCCTGAATCCGGATTGATGGTGCCCACAATAGCTAGTATCTCATACTCCTTTTCCGTATTGGCAATGATGCGATCAATGCTGGAATCCTCAATGTACCCCCTGGTCACTACAACGGTCCCGGCCAGGTTGCTCTTCAGGCGTTCCGTCAAATGTTCCTTTAATTTTACGGCAGCTCCCTGTCCTGTGATGCACAGGCACAAAATCGCTTTTTTCCTGGACTCGCTCTGTTCCCTGGTTCCGGTAAGTTTAATCTTGTCCAGTTCATCCGCAATCTCGTTCAGGGATTCATCCGTCCACATGGTCTTTCGCACTGCTTCCACCACCATCATGGTGTCTGTACGGGGCAGCACTCTGACCTGCATGCCTGTCTCCTCCCGAATTTTCTGTCCCACATTCAGGAGTGAGCCCATGTCAGCCAGCACGATGCAGCCTTTTCCCTGGTTTACGCGCCTGGCCATATCCACTGTCTTTTCCGCCATCTGAGCCGGCGTATCCCACAGGTTCATATCCACTCCAACAGCGTGTTCCGTTCCCATGATGGCATTGGCAACCTGGGCCATTCCGCTGGCCACCGGGCCATGGGATACCACCAGCACCCCAATTCTCCCCTCCTGGGCCATATCCTTTTTCCTGAATTTCCTGAAGTACATGGCCAGGAATGCCTTTTCCTCTTCCGGCAGGGTCAGATAATACTTTTTCTGTATTTCATCCACAGCATAGCAGGCAGCTTCATAATCCTCGTAAGACTGCTGGCGAATATTCTCCATGCCGGGGTACACCATACGCCCGTGACTGCGCATCCGCTCCATGGCCATGTTCAGATGAATGGCCAGAGGAAACACCACCTGTTCCTCCAGCCCGGGAAGCCGTTTCCTGGCCAGATCACAGATATCCCTCGTCATGCGCAGAATGTCGTCCCCCACAATAGAGGCAATCTCGTCCTCCCGTATACCCGACTTCTGGAATTCATGGATATGGCGCTGGAACCTTGACTCTATCTCGTCGGTGAGCTGGACTTCGATGTCCTGTTCCCTAAGGCCGTCCCTCAGCAGCTGGTCATACTTTTCCTCCAGGGATTCATATATGTTAAAGCCCTCCAAAAAGGTTTCCGTTCCTGATTTTCCTGCTGATTCCCCGGTATCATCGGGAAACACATAACAGTCGTCAGGGCACAGTTCCTTTATATCTTTGGTAATCCGGTCAGGCACATAACCCTTCCTCAGGTTCTCCGTCAGGCTGGCGAATGATACGGTGATACGTCCGTCCTTTCTGGCCCGTCCTTCCAGAAACGCTTTGGCACAGCACACCTGTATATCCGATTTAAGCTGTCCCACATTGCCCGGGCAGTCCCCGCCCAACAGACACCAGAGCGCCTGCTGCCTTATTTTTATCTGTTTCCCCAGACGTCTGGATTCCCACTGGAAAAACCGCAGGATAAACTGCAGCTTCTCTCCCGCCGGCCGGTCCTTTAAGGAGGGAATTTCTATCACCATGGGAATCCTGCGCCTGAAGGTCAGAAGCAGGGAGCTCTGGGGATTTTCCGTGGTTGCGGCAATGACCATCACATGGCTTTCCCGCTGGGTATCCACTTCCCCCAGACGTCTGAACCTCCCCTTATCCATCAGATAAAAAAGGATCTCCTGGCCCTCCGGGGGCAGCCTGTGCACCTCATCCAGGAACAGAATTCCCCCATTGCACAGCTCCACTACCCCCTTTTTGTTGTCAGAAGCGCCGGTGAATGCCCCCTTGCTGTATCCGAAGAGCTGGGCCAGCAGAAGCTGGGGATTATCCGCATAATCCGCACAGTTAAACTCAAAGTAGGGAGCGTCCTTACCAAAATTTTCAGTACCGCAGGCATACTCATGCATGAGCTCCGCCAGAAAGCTTTTCCCCACGCCAGAAGGTCCGTATATAAGGCAGCGCAGCCCTCTGGGCGGATACAGCACGGCAGCCTGGGCACGGGTAATCTGAGTCTTCATGCTACCGTCAAACCCTACAAAAGCGCTGAACGCATTAGCCCTTTCATCCTCCGCCCCGGATTCCGCAGGTTCTTCATATTCCGTATGTTTTGCATATTCCGTATGTTTCGCTAAATCCGGTGCCAGACCGGCTCCCTCCTTCTCCTGGCAGTCGCCAAAAGGAGTCCATATCTCCAACAGTTCCTCCCGCAGCCTGCCTGCGGCATATTTTCCTATCCTGTAGCCGGCTTCCTCCAGCATCCTGGTAAGCCCGCGGTCCGACACATCCGGATGTTCTGTCAGAATCCGCTTCATGTCCTCAAATATGACCGGCTTCCTCCGCTTCCTGGAATCAGGTATATGGTGCTCCCGGCGCACCGTGGTCACATCCTCCCTGAATACCTGCAGTCGGGACGCTATCTCCTCATCTGTCAGGGGATTCTTACTGTCCTCACCTTTTATGATTTGCAATATCCGTTCTTCCATGCGCGCATTCTCCCATACAATCATACAGCCTGTTTCAATGAGTATTATCATACCATCTTTTGATATGATTTACCACATGGCAATCCAGCCAGCTTCCCCTATTGGCAGTTGCTTACAAGGCGCTGCGCCAGACATTCTTCCAGAAACTCCACACAGTACTGTTCCAGATGCATCAGCCCTTCCTTTTCTATTGGAAAATGGCCCGCCCCCTTTAACAGCTTCATATCCTTGCTGCAATTCAGTCTGTCATAGAATATTCTGCTGAGACTGGCATCTGTCCATCTGTCATTTTCCGGGTGCACCAGAAGCACGGGACACCTGCTAAAGCGCTCCGGCTCCGGGTGGATATGAGGATTTAAAAGCGTGTGCAGAAATGCCACCGGCACCTTTGCCCCGGAAGAACGTCTGTCTCTCATCAGCACCTCAGCCAGTTCCTCATGGTTTACGATTGCCTTCATATTCCCCACCCACTTTATAGGCACTTTTATAAAGCCCAGCCATGCGGATGCCTTTGATATGAGCCTGAGGCCGTGTTCTGCCATCCACCCGGAACTCACAACGTTTTTCCGGACCAACGGCTCTCTCTGGTCCAGAAGGCAGGTTGCTATCACTCCCTGAATCTCAGGCAGTCCGGATGCAGTCTGATATGCCAGGATTCCCCCTGCGCTGAGGCCGAACAGAAAGGTGGGCCTTATCTCCCTGGCCTGATAGTACATGACTATCTCGGCCGCGCAGTCCACCCAATCCTGGTATACCACCTTTCCGTAATACTCGGTCATTCCATAGAGGGGAAGGTCCGGACAGATTACCTCGTACCCCTGCTTCATGAGGGGTACTGCTATCAAAGACAGAAGCCTTCCGTTTCCCCCCACACCGTGAAACAGTATAACCCGCGCTTTTGGTTCCTTTACCCTGTAGTGGTCTATATGTATGCCAAACCTGCCTATTCCCACAAAATACTCATCCGGCCGCCAAACGCCGGTCAGCCGGTTTTCTTCCGGCAGGTATTCCTGTACTTTCTTCCAGTATCCGTCTTTTCCGTAATACATGTGTGTCCCTCCGCTTTGCGTCATTACTGTTTTTAAGCCATGAGCCGGATAAAATGAACGGTACGGCAACGCAAAAAGACATAGCCCGCATTCTTATGAAAGATGCAGGTTATGCCTTGAATCTGCCGGTGCATAATCCTATATTGTTATAATCACAATCCTGGCTTCCGTCGCTGTCAGCGTCGTCCATCCTTATTCCAAGCTCCTCTTGCCAATCACTAAAATAGTTGTCTTTACATAGTTATGTTAAAGTTATATTGAAATCATTGTGTGAATGCAGATACCTCTGTATTATGCAGCATTATACGGGATGGGCGGCGGGTTGTCAACGGTATACACGGAATCTTAGCGGATTTTTAATATACGGAAATTTAACAGATTCTTGCCCCCACCCCCATCTGTCCTCATATACCTTCCGGTAATCCTCCACCATGCGTTCGTATTCCTTCCGTTCAAACTGCCACAAGGGAGAGCATATCCAGGTGATATTTTCCTCCCTCTGCATATAGGGCTTCGTATAGTTTCGCCTCCTGCGAATCAGTTCTTCATCCCAATGTTCCGACATCCATTTCCTGTATTCAGGACTGTCAAATTGCTCACATGCTATGTTGTCCCCATATTCCTCCCAGTCCTGGTCCGAATATGCTTCCAGGCACAGGATACCAGACTGCTTCTCCATCCGGAAATCCTGATTTTCCAAATTCAGCACCCCCAGACTGTCCCAGTATACAGTATCCGGTTCCTTCCTGATTTTCGCCATTATGACAATACAGCTCAAATCGCAGTCATCCTCGCACACAAGTACAGGCACATTCAAGTCCTCCGCCGATTCCACCATCTCCCAGATAAAACGGTTCTCAGCCTTCCACACCAGCTCACCTGTCCATGCGGGCAGCAGTCCTTCCAGGGAGCCGAATACTTCCAGCCTGGGACATGCCCCTGCACTTACCGCCTCATTCAGATATCTGACAATGGGTCTGCCGTCAATCATCCAGTAGTATTCCCCGTAATCATATATGGTTTGTACCAGCTCCATGTGAATCCGGTTCATGCATTTTCCTCCTGGCTTATTCCCCGCTCCAAAATGCCCTGTCCTAAAACCACTTTTTCCTCTTAAAGAACCATATTTCCACTGCCACAATCAGCAGGCAGAGAATGCAGATCACTGCGTAGCCATAGGGAAAGCCCAGCTCCGGCATATTGATAAAATTCATGCCGTACCATCCCGCGATCAGGGAAAGGGGCATGAATACAGTAGTCACAATGGTGAGGAATTTCATGATTTCATTCTGGCGTATGTCCACCTGGGTCTGGTGCATTTCACGCAGCTGCATGGAATACTCCTTCATCATCTGCACCGTGGAATAAAGGCGCCCCGCCTTATCGGAAAACAGGCCGAACAGCAGGCTGTCCCTTTCATTCCCTCTCTCGGCCGCATCCTGCTGCAGGGTTTCCCCCATGTCGGAGAGCTGTTCATAGTAAACGCTCAATGCAGACAAATCCTTCCTGGCTGCCAGGATTCTCACGTCAAATTCCTCTGACTCCCTCTTAAGCAGTCCTTCCTCCAGGCGTGTCAGGCGGTCCTCGTACTGCTGGAGAAAAATCACATCCTCCTTCAGCAGATATTCCATCACATCAAAAAGCTGCAGGGAAGGAGATGTTACATCTGTCATCTGGTAATCCTGCATCTCATCCAGAAGCCCCCTTACATAACCGCTGTCATCCATAAAGATCAGCTTTTCCCCGGTAAGGCAATAGCCGAATACCTGCTTTTCCTTTGACGGGTCCTCCTTGGAAGGAATGGCAAATGTGCCTGCCACCGCTGCTCTAAACACATCTGCCTTGCAGAACCGTATATGGTTCAGACCGCTGCCGGAAAATATTCTCCGGTAAATATCCGGGCAGGCGGTCCGAAACTCTTCCATGGTAAGGATTTCAACCGGATGGGACTGCCCGGCGGATACACCGGCATCCGGGTCATCCTTGCTGTGATCATTCCAATGGTATTTCATATGGTATCCCCCATGCTTTTTTATGTCATTGTAACACGGAACAGCCAGGACGTCAAAAGGCCGGGCGCCTGTGACTGGCTGCCCGGCCTTTTATTTTAAATAGTCTTAAAGTGACTGGTTCCCTACAGATAATGAGGGGTCTTTGGTGTCAGCACCTCACTGCCGTCCTCCGTTATCAGCACCATATCCTCAATATTAAATCCATTGACTCCCCGTATATAACAGGGCACCTCCATAGCCAGGACCATGCCTGGTTCCAAAAGCCGTTCTGCGGAAGCATTGATATACGGCTCCTCTGCCGTGGCAGGACCCAGGCTGATGCTGTGGCCGCAGTGGCCTCTTCTGTAACAGGGATACTGCTCTTTTACATATTCATAGGCAGTCCGGAACAATTCGCAGACAGGAAGCCCCGGCCTTGCGGCTGCAATCATCCTTCTCTGTCCCTCATACAGGCGGTCCTTCAGCCGGAACAGCTCCGGGGCGGCATCCTTCATAACCCATGCCCGGGAAGTATCCGTGGTATAAAAATCAAACTCCGCATTGACCCCGGCATCATATTTGACCACATGGGTGCTCTCTATGATTCCGTCCTCCGGGAGCGTGAGCCTGGCTCCCGAAGGGCCTGTGGAAAACATAGACCATGAGCTGGGTACACAGAAACCCGTTGCAATGACTGACTGTCTGAAACAGTCCGCCATCTCTCTTTCTCTCACCCCCGGCCGCACCATCCGGCTCACCTGGTAAAAGCCTTCATCCGCAATCCGGCACAGGGTGCGGAACATCTGTATCTCATCCTCCGCTTTCACGCTTCTGGCCAGTACAAACATGGACGATATATCCACAAATTCGGCTTCCGGAAACGTCTCCTGAAGCTGCCGGAAATAGGGTACATTCAGATACGCAAGCTCCACTCCCAGCTTCTTATGGGCCAGGTCCATGTCCCGTATCATTTTCTTCAGCATGTCAAAGGAGGATTCCATGGATTGTTTATCGACTGTTTTTGTGGCCCCTGTGATTTCGTCCCAGGTCTTTACTCCCACCCAGGTATCATAGGGACGAACCACAAACTCCGAAGCCTCCTCTCCCAGTCTTTCCTTCTGTTCCCTCACCCGCTTTTCAAACGTGAGTTCCTCATAGTCCATGGTGGTAAGCTGGGTGGCAGTCTTGTCATCCGAGGACATGACTGCCAGAGCAAAACCAGGCTGTCTTGAAACCGTGTGCTGGTGTCCTGCAAACCCTGTCACATAGTGGAAATTTTCCGGCGATGACACGATAGCGCCATCCAGGCCCCTTTCCCGGAGCATTGACTTAATCCGGCGCTCCTTTGGTTTTATGACTACCTTCTCATATTTCATTTTTCTGCGCTCCTAACTGCATGTGCTGCCCCGCACATCTGCCAGTTCATGGTCCGGCCAAATTTACCGTCCCATCTTCCTGTCCACGGCTGCCTTTAACTGTCCCAATGCCCTTTCAATGGTCGCCCTCGGACACGCAATGTTCATGCGCATGTAGCCGCCGCCCTCCGGTCCGAATCCCCGTCCGTCGTTTAAGGCCAGTCCTGCCTCCTGCACCATGAATGTCTGAAGCTCATCCCCTGAAAGCCCCAGCTCCCGGCAGTCCAGCCACAGCAGATACGTGCTCTCCGGCTTAAGAAAATGAATTTCCGGTATATTTTTCTTCAGGTAATCCCATGTATAGTCAATATTCCCCTCCAGGTAATCCAGAAGCTGCTCCAGCCATTCCCCGCCTTCCCGGAATGCGGTTTCCACAGCCACCAGACTAAAACAATTATTGCGGTGTACATCCATGCCGAACCAGAATTTCTCATATCTATCCTTCATCTCATGATTTGGGAAGAACAGGGTGGCTGCCTGAAGTCCTGCCAGGTTAAATGTCTTGGTAGCCGAGGTGCAGGTGATGGTAATATCAGCAATTTCTCCGGAAACACCTGCCATAACAGTATGGCGGTGTCCATACAGCATCAGGTCGGAATGAATCTCATCGGAAATAATGGGTATCTGGTATCGGACGCATATGTCCCCTACCTTTTCCAGCTCCTCCCTTGTCCAGGAGCGCCCCACCGGGTTGTGCGGATTGCACATGATTAAAAGGCCGGGCCTGCGCTTTGCGGCCTCCTCAAAAGCCTCATAATCAATTTCATAATACCCGTCCTGCTCCTTAAGTGAAACAGTCAGCGGAGTCCTGCCGCTGTTGACAACGGAATCATGGAATTCAGAGTAGACCGGAGTAAAATACATCACCTCCTGGCCCGGCTCCGTAAACTCGCGCACAATGGTGCAGATAGCCGGAATGACGCCCAGGGCAAATGCTGCCAGGCTTTTGTCAAAGTCATAACCGTTGCGGTCCTTCTGCCACCGGCACACAGCTTCATAGTAGGAAGCAGGCCGCGTGGTGTAGCCAAATATCCCCTGTTTGTTTCTCTCCTCCATGGCGTCCATGATGGGTTGGGCAGTTTTCAAATCCATATCTGCAATCCACATGGGAATCAGGCCCTCCCTGCCGAATTTTCTGGCGCATTCATCATACTTTGCAGAAAAATTACGGCTGCGGTCCACGGGTTCATCAAAATTATATTTCAAATCGTTTATCCTCCTTTTTGCGGGGAAAATACTCCGCTAAAATAACCGTAGGGAGCCCCCTCCCGGGCCGCCCATACCGGCCGGCTGCAAGGAGGGAATTCTCCCCTTTCATCAGAGCCTGTTCCTGCAGGCTCCGGTGCTGTATTGCGCAAATTCATTAAACGCAGTACTAATTTTTTAGTCTCGGGTCCAGGGCATCCCTCAGGCCGTCCCCCACCAGATTCAGGGATAAGGCAATGGTTGCAATGGTCAGCCCCGGAAACAGTACGCCCCATACAGAGTAGCGCATATACTCCTTTGCGTCGGAAAGCATGGAGCCCAGCTCCGGAGCCGGCGGCTGCTGGCCCAGGCCAAGATAGCTGAGGGCTGCCGTATTCAGAATCTGCGCCGCCACAGCCATGGTGGCCTGCACTATAATTGTTCCCACTGCATTGGGTAATATGTGTCTTACTATGATGAATACAGGGGAACAGCCGTAAGCCTTGGCAGCCTCTATGTACTCCATATCCACAATATTAAATACCGCGGACCGGACCACCCTGGTAAAGCCGGGTACCTGGGAAATAATGAGCGCCAGAATCAGGTTGCGTATACCGGCTCCCAGGGACGCCGCTATGGCAATAGCCAGAAGCAGTGTTGGAATCCCCATAAATACGTCCAGTATGCGCATCAGCACCGTATCCACCTTGCCCCCGTAATAAGCCACGATGGACCCCAGCAGACAGGCAATCAGACAGGCCACTGCCGTGGATACAATACCCACGGTCAGGGACACCCTGGCCCCGAAGAGCACACGGGCAAAAATGTCGCGGCCATAATCGTCTGTTCCAAACAAATGGTGCAGGGAGGGCCCCAGAAATCTGGCATCATAATTCTGGGTAATGGCATCCGCCTCATAGTCGCAGATAACCGATGCAAAGGCCGCCAGAAGGACCACGGTTACGATGATGACAAAGCCAACCATAGCCAGCTTGCTCCTTCGGAAGCGTTTCCATATCTCAGCCGCACGGCTCTGTTTCTTCCTGTCTTTCTTAACTGTATCAGGTTGCAGGTTGTCGTTTGGCACGTCTAACACCTCCTACATATTTGGCTTTGATTCTTGGGTCAATGTATGCGTATAAAATGTCCACAATCAGTATAATCACCACATTGAGGGCTGCCAGAAACAGGATACAGGCAGTTGTCTGGGGAATGTCCTTGGAGCGGATGGACGTGATGGTCAGGGAGCCCAGTCCCGGTATTCCGAAAATGGATTCCACCAGTACGGTGCCTCCCAACAGGTAGCCGAATTCATTTCCAATGACCGTGATAACCGGCAGCAGCGCATTTCTCAGCGCATGCTTGTAAATAACAGTATGTTCAGACGCTCCCTTTGCCCGTCCTGTCCTTACATAGTCCTGGCGGATGGTCTCCAGCATGTTGGAACGGGTCAGCCTGAGTATGCTGGCTGCCGTGGCCATGGCCAGGGTCACCACAGGCATGATAAAATGCTTCATGGTGACCACTCCTGTAAAGGTGGATGGCAGAAGGCCCAGCTTCAGCGAAAACAGCATAACAAACATCATTGCCAGCCAGAACTGGGGCACTGCGGCAAAAAACATGGCCAATATGGTACTGACAAAATCCAGGCCCGAATATTGCCGCACCGCCGATATGACGCCGATGGGAACACCTATCATCACTGCCAGGCAGATAGAAAGCACACCTATGCGGAATGTCACGCCAAAACGGGAAAAGATTTCATCAAATACAGGCTGACGGGTTCTGTAGGAGGTTCCGAAGTCCCCGTGAAGGGCATCCTCCAGATAGTGCACATACCTCACCACAAACGGGTCGTTCATCCCCAATTCTTCATTCAGCTTATCAATCTGTTCTTTTGTTGCCGATGTTCCCAGGATGGCAGAGGCAGGGTCACCCGGTGTAAATGACATGATACCATATACGATGAACGACACGCCCAGCAATACCGGAATCATCAGCAGCAACCTTTTCAAAACATATTTAATCATAGATATGCTTCCTTTCAGATATCGGTAGTTCAGACATCCGGCTTAAAACGTGCCGGCCTTAATCCCAGTGCATATCCCGAAGGGTTGAGAAACCGGAATCATAGGATCTGTCTACCGTGACTCCCTTATTGTATGCGCATGTAACCACACGGTCATAAATGGGGATTATGATTGTATCTTCATACAGCTTCTTCTCTATAACAGAGTAAATGTCTTTTCTCTGTTCCGGGTCCTGACATACGGAACCGTCCTGAAAAGCCTTGTCAACATCCGCCTCATTAAGCCTGGAGAAATTATATCCGCCGATAGCGCTGGACATGAACACCGTACTCCAGAAATCCACATCAGGGTCCATAGTCTGTACGATGGTGGACATGGCAAAATTACCGGACTTCATATCGGAAACCCATGTATTGGCCTCCAGCTGTTCCACGGAAATATTCACACCAATCTGTTTTAACTCTTCCTGGTAGACAACGCCAATTTTCTTATAGTTCTCATAGCCGACCACGAAGGGGATTTCCTCTCCATTATAGTCAGTCTTTGCCAGATACTCTTTCGCCTTATCCAGATTAAACTCAGGTGTTGTGTATTTGCCGGAATACCCAGCGGTCCTCTCATCCCATAACAGGCTGGATACCTTGGCAACGCCGTCCATACCCACTTCCACGATATGCTCCCGGTTGGTGGCATAAGCCAGGGCCATACGGAAATTCGGGTCGCTTAAGAAGGGCGCTTCCAGGTTCATGACTATGTATCCGCTACCCATGGTAGGATTCAAATCCAGCACCAGATCCTGGCTGTCCTTAAGCTCCTGCACCGCGATTGGCGGGATGGTGTACGTCATGTCAATCTCACCTGTCTGAAGAGCTGTAAGCGCTGTCTCCGGATTAGTCAGCACCACATAGTTGGCCTCTCTGATCTGAGGCAGGGCATCATGGTAATCATCAAAGCGTTCCAGGACAACCTGGGAGCCGGAATCCCACTGTTTAAATTTATATGGTCCTGTACCGACTGGCATCTGCCTGATGTTGTCGCCGGCCTCATTTACCGCCTTCTCATTCATGATACAGACCGTGGAGGCCACTGCTGTCAGGAACGGTACATATGGCTGGTCCAGAACGATTTTTACCGTCAGGTCATCCACGGCTTCCGCCTTGACGATATTCTTTGTGAAATTAGACATCTCACTGGATTCCTTGGCGCGCATCATGGAAAATACCACGTCGCCCGCAGTCAGGGTCTCCCCATTGTGGAACTTAACGCCTTCCTTCAGGTTGAAGGTATACTCTGTGCCGTCCTCGCTGATGCTGTAATCCTTGCACAATACATTTTCATATTTGCCGTCATAATAGCGCAGCAGACAGTCGAATATATTGCTGTACACCACCTTATCCAGGTCCATGCCGCTGTTATATGGGTCAAAGCCCGCAAAGTCGGAATAGACAGCAATCTTGATGGTATCCTTTCCTCCTTCCGGGTTTCCTGCATCCGCCGCCTTCTCGGTTCCTGCACCAGCGCCTCCCCCTGAGCTGCCCCCTGAACTTCCTCCGCACCCAGCCAGGGCACCGGCTACCATTGCGCACACTAAAAGCATGCTGATTAATTTCTTCTTCATCTGTTTACCTCCCTTAATTTAGTTAAATAATACACATGCAACTTGGTGGTTCTCTGAAACATTTTTCAAAGGAATATCATGGCCCATACATTTTTCCGTTGCCCTTGGACATCTCGGCGCAAAACGGCAGCCCGGAGCCGGGTCAATGGGACTCACGATTTCTCCCTTTATGCTCTGTCTTTTCCTGTTCCTTCCCTGAAGCCTGGGTACCGGTATGGAATCCAAAAGCGCCTGGGTATAAGGATGGAGCGGATTCTTAAATAGTTCCCTGCTGGAAGCCTTTTCAATGCACTGGCCCAGATACATGACCATGATTTCATTGGAAATGTGCTTTACCACAGACAGGTTATGGGTGATGAACATATATGTAAGGCCTCTCTGCTCCTGCAAATCCATTAACAGGTTCAGTATCTGTGCCTGGATGGAAACATCCAGAGCCGATACCGGCTCATCGCAGACAATGAACTTTGGATTTAAGGACAGGGCCCTGGCAATCCCAATGCGCTGGCGGCGTCCGCCGTCCAGTTCGTGTGGATACGCATTGTACAGACGGGAGGCCAGGCCAACCGTGTCCATCAGTTCAGCCACCCGCTTTTCCACCTCAGATTTCTTCCGGCAGATCTTGTTCACCATCATAGGCTGCCCTATGGTTTCGCTGACTGTCATACGCGGATTCAGGGACGCATACGGGTCCTGGAAAATAATCTGCATATCCGTGCGCAGATTCTGCATATCCTTCCTTCCGCATTTTAAGATGTCCTTGCCGTCAAAGAAAATCTGCCCTGAATTAGGCTCTGACAGCCTCAGTATGGTTCTGCCCAGCGTGGACTTGCCGCACCCGGATTCCCCTACCACTCCCAGGGTCTGTCCCTGCATGATCTGCATGTTCACATCGTCCACTGCATGGAGTTCACCGGCAGGAGTATGGAAATACTTTTTTAAAGATTTCGTCTCAAGTAATATTTTTTTATCAGACATGCCAATTTCTCCTTATACCTTGTCTTGGTGCCTTAAAAATATAGCGGTTATTATATTTGCGCCGTAGCCTGCTTTGTCCCCAGAGGTCCCGGGCAGAACCCGGCGGATTCCTCAGTACAGACTGCAGGAGCGGGTTATGAGACACCTTCCGGTCCATCCTGGTACAGGTGGCACCGAATCATATGGGTTCCCTCCACACATTCCGGCGGCTGGGCATTCTTACATATATCCATACATTTAGGACAGCGGGGATGGAACTTGCACCCAGGGGGTAAATCCGTGGGGTCCGGCATCAGTCCGTCAATAGGATTGAGCCTCCTGCTTTCCACCTCCAAATCCGGTATGGAGCCAAACAGTCCTTCCGTATAAGGATGTCTGTTCTTTCCTTCATATATATCTTCCGCCGTGCCGTACTCAATGATTTCTCCGGCGTACATGATTGCCACCTTGTCGCATATCTCAGCCACAATTCCCAGGTCATGGGTAATCAGGATGATGGACGTGTTGATTTTCTCCTTCAGCTCCTGCATCATATCCAGAATCTGCGCCTGAATGGTCACATCCAGGGCCGTGGTAGGCTCATCGGCCAGCAAAAGCTCAGGCTTGCAGGCCAGGGCCATTGCTATGACCACACGCTGCTTCATACCCCCGGAAAACTGATGGGGGTAATCCTTTTTACGGCTCTCCGCAATCCCCACCAGCTTAAGCATTTCCTCAATCCGCTCCTGCTTTTTCTCAGGCGTCAGATCCATGTGAAGCTCCAGGGCCTCACCAATCTGGTTCCCCACTGTAAGGACCGGATTCAAGCTGGTCATGGGGTCCTGAAAAATCATGGATATCTTTTCTCCCCTGACCTTCCGCATGTCCTCCTCGGCTGCTTTTACCAAATCCTCCCCGTTAAACATGATTTCTCCGCCGGTAATCCTCCCCGATACCTTTGGCAGAAGGCGCATGAGGGAAAGGGCAAGGGTGGTCTTACCGGCGCCGGTCTCTCCCACCAGACCAATGGTCTCCCCCTTGTTCAGGGTGAGGGATACGTGATTGACTGCCTTGACAATGTCCTCGTCCGTCGTATACTCCACGCTCAGATCCTTAATTTCCAACAGCTTCTCTTCCATATTCCAGCTCCATTCCGTTTTTATCTTCTTAAAGCTTTCATTTCTGTTATTGTCTTCATTTCTGTTATCATCTGCATTCCTGATATGATTTAATGAAGATAATCCTTAAGCATGTTCATGGACTGCTCATTGATTCTGTCCCACATCTCATACACCGGAATCTTCCAGTCACACTGCCGTACCTTCTCCGCCAGCTGAGGGCTTACACAGATGACCGATGCCTTTTGGGCAATCTTCCTCCACCCGCTCCTCTTATCCTCGTAGTAAACTTCCACATCCAGCTCAGGACACATCCTGTGAACCAGGTTCACAAAGCCGTCCGCCGACTCTTCCTTTTTGCAGATAACCGCTGCCACGGAGCCTGACTCCAGGGATTGCAGCGCCTCCATCACATCCGGAGCAACCTCCACCGTCATACCGTAAATAATAGGCTGGTAGCTTCTGGCTATGCTCCTCACCTGGGCATACTGGAAATATGTGGTGATGATTGCGTCCAGGTGTTCAATCTGATCCCGGTGTTCCTCCAGATAATCCCGCAGCTGGTCCAGATGGACCTCCTCAACCTGTACATCCGCTTCTCTGGCAATCTGCATGGCGAACCGGTGGCCTATATTCTTTTCCTCATACACAAAAATAACGCTTTTCTTCTTGCTCTCTTCAATCTCCTTCAGGACCTTGTCCACAATGCTCCGTACCTCGTCCACAGAAAGCTGATAATAAATGGCGTTTTTAATGGATGTGACCAGTTCCTCCTCCAGCTTTTTTTTGTCCATGGATTCTGTCTGCACAATGGTCCCAATATGGGGCCTGGTAACCACCAGCTCCTGCTGCTCCAGCCGCTTGTATGCATTGCGCACCGTATTAATGCTGATTCCCAGCTCATCCGCCAGTACGCGGATGGGAGGAAGCTTTTCTGTCCACCGCACCTCTCCGGTAAAAATGCTCCATCTGATATTCCTGACCAGCTGGTCCGTGTATGGGATTTTAGAGTCCTTATTGATTTTCCACACTTCGGCGTAATGAATCATAGATATTCCAATTGTCCTTTCTTTCTGTTGGGCAACATTTATAATGTTTTATTGTTTGTTTCTATTGTTACCATTGTTTCTATCATAGTGTCAATATAACACACTTTGTATGTTTTGTAAATATGTACATATTTTAAAATATATCAATCAATTTTTGTGCATATTCTATATTTATTAGATTTTGTAGTTTTGTTTGATTGGTATTAATATGGTACTGCAATTATAATTTTGAAATAAAGGCTTTAACAGAATTTTTCCATATATCCTGCTCTTATCTTCTTAAGACAGCCCCAACCAGTGAGCATATATATACAGAAGAGTATCTAAAGACATATGGATTCTCTTGCCCTTAATGGACAGATTCATCATTACGCGATATAATAATGCCGCTAAGCAGCAACAGGCTGCCGCAGCAGCAGCTTCATATATCAATACACAGCAGGTGGATAAATGATTTATACAATTACGGAAATGACAGAAAAACATTATTATGGCAAAGCATATGTCCAGTATGCCGCCTGGTTTGAAACATACAGGGGATTAATGCCGGATGAATTTCTTGATAACAGAAAACTTGAGTCTTGTTATGAGTCCACGCTGAAGCATCCTCAGGACACCTATGTGGCACTTGTGGACGAAACAGTGGCGGGCTTCATATGGTATTCACCGGATGCAAGGGAATATACACGAAAAACAGGCATGTCTGAAATAAATGCCCTTTATGTACTAAAAAAGTATCAAGGCCACGGCATAGGCAGAGCTCTTATGGAAAAATCCCTGAGTATGATGCCCCATAAAGAAGCCGTATTATATGTCCTCCGGGGCAATAACCCCGCAATTGGTTTTTATGAGCATATGGGTTTTATGCTTACCGGTAATACATTTACGCAGGATACCGGATTTGGGAATATTGTTGAACTTGAGATGATGCGGACCGGCAGATAAACCGGCCCATAAGCCTGTGCCTGCGGTTTTGGCAGAACAGGCAAAATACAAACAAACACCGGGAAATAACGGCTCCAAGTCCGTACCTACCGGTGTTTGTTCTCATAATTTACTTCTTATGCAGGATTTTTATACCCTGCTTTTCTATTTTATTTCATTGACTTTAATTGCTTTCTGTATCCCCATCCTCTGGCACTATAAGCTTTCCCTTGAGGCTGGAAGCCATTTTAAGGGTTGGAAATTTTGCGTGATAAAGAGCTATGGCCTCGTCCGCGTCTTTCCGGTTCATCGTAAATTCGTATTCCTTTCCATCCGCCATCACGCACACCAGCTCCGTACTGGTGCCGCGCCCAACCTTCTTTACCTGGAACCGAACCTTTTTAAGTTCCTGGTTCACCAGAATCACTGGCTTACCCACGATTCCATATGTTAGATCCTCACCAATCCAGAATGTGCCGCTTATCTTCCGGGCATTCCGGAAATCTTCATCCAGCCTTTCCCTGTTTATGGTTTTATGGCTGTCCAGAAACGTCCGTACTGCTGCGACATGATGTTTTTTCAGCATGGAGGACAGGATAAATAGCCCAAGGAGCGCGATAACGGCCCCGAGGCCGGTGGTGCCCATGGCACTGGAGGGTGTCTGGTTATCCAGCATGCCTGCCCAAAAATAATAACTCTCCGTTTCCGTCTCCAGGTCAAAACTCCGGACCGCCCTGTCATAGTATTTTTTGCCATCACCCTTCAGTTTCTTCAGGGTGCCTTCCACATGCAACCCCTGAGGCGGATCGGAACGCACACCCTTTAAATAATCCCAGGTTTCGTCCATAATCCGGTCCATTTCCGCCTCCATTTTACCGGAAATACGCACAGGAACAGCTCCCGCCTCCTCATCCAGCACCAGATAATATATACTGCTCTTGGTGCGCACCCCGCTGCGGGTACTGTAGCTTTCCATGAAGGCATCCAGCACATAGTTTATATCAAAGCTTACATATTCATCCCCGGCCTGTTCTGTCCCGTATACTTCACGGAGCGGAACTGCACCCCGAAAATACTTTATCAGATAGCTGCCTACCAGTACCATCAGGCCAATCCCAAAGGCAGTTACCAACAGACCTACAGGCACATTGACGCGCACCATGGCCTTTTTGAATTCTGTTTCCACCGTTCTCCTGTTTGTATTATCGCTTCCCATACCATATATCCCCCTCATTGTTATCCCGGCAGTACCGATCCTCCGGCAGTGTCAATTCCGGGACACCGGCTCTCCAATTCCTCCTGAAGCGCCCTGGCAGCTTCCCGTGATGTCTCGGCCCATGCGGTTTTTTTATCCTCAGTCATCAGATGGATGGTCAGGTAATGAGCCTGCTTTCTGGTTTTTCCGACTTTCACATAGTATGTATTATCCTTGATGTACGCTTGTGTAAGCCGGCTGAGTTTCAATACGCATGGCATGTTGCCGCCGTAAAGACAGATATAATCCCTGGTCAGAATTCCCCTCTTCTGTCCGGTGGTAAAGGATTTCAGCTGTCCAAGGTGATTCAGGATCAGGCTGTCCGAACCCATGGCCTGTTTGTCAAATTCCCGTATCTCCTGTTCCTCTAATCCGCCGGCCTTGGCAGCAACGCGAATCCAATCATCCACAGTCTTTCTAATATCTTTGGTTATAAAAAAAACAGCTACTCCGAATACCGCCACCAGCAAAAGAAAGAAAACCGAAATCCCGATTCCCACTCCCAGCATATTTTCCTCTTTATCCCGGATGATTTCCAGGGTTCTGTTTATGGACCAGACCAGGCCGGCTATGCTGCCCGCCAGAAAGGCTCCCATAAAAAACAGGCCCAGGCCCGCATTGACTCCCTTCATGGCCTTTTTATGAGCCTTAAACACAGATCCTTCCGGATAATGCTTTTGCTTGTACTCCTCGTTCATACTCTCTAAGTATGTTTCTTTGTTCTGGGCTGTCATATACTGTTTCCTCCTCTTTTGTAACAATGGCATTTCCGTGATAGAATGCAGAAATGTTTCAGTCATTCTATCCAGTTTTATTATACGTATGAATCGTAAAAAAACAATTGGTACAGCATAAGCCGTACTATTTCGGCACAAAAAGCAAGACGGTATCATTCAGCCATCTCGCAAATCAATTTCCTGAATGAACCGTCCTGATTCTTCCCTGTAACTGTAATGTCCTTGATATTTTCCAATAATCCCCCGTATGCTCTCCATTCCAAACCCATGATACCTCTTATCCTGTTTTCTGCTTTCAAGATTGGGATTGTTCTTCAGCACAGACCCTGATATGGTATTTTCCATGAAAATCTCGGTTGTTCCGTCCTCTTCCCTCACCACCAGCTCCAGTTCACGTTCTGTCTCAACCGCCATGCAGGCTTCGATTCCATTAGAAAGCAGATTATACAAAAGGGTGCCCATGTCCATGCTGTCAATCCTGTCCGGCCTTCCCATAACCACATACCGGAACCGGATTCCCTTTTCCCTGCACTCCTGAACCGCTTTAATCAGGGCTGCATTTAATCCCTCATTGCCTGTATCCTGGGGCAGTTCAGGATAGTTTCCCAGGTCTGCTCCCATGCGTTCAATATATTCGGCCGCCTCTGCGTACCGTTCCTTCGCCACCAGGCGGTACAACACATTAAGGCGCCCCTTCATATCATGGCGCAGACGGTTTACCTCCCGGCCCATTCTGTATAAATCCCGAATCTGTTCCTCCTGCTGGCACTTGGTTTCTCTTCTGAATTCCGCCTCGCGTTCTTCCCTCCGGTACCGCTCCAGCCTGTGGTAAAAGCCTCCTATAAAAACAATCACCCCAAAAATTCCCATTAACATACAAAGAGCCAGAACATATCTCCCTCTCTGGTCCAGTCTGCCTTCCTCCATAAGAAACATTCCCATAATCAGAATAAACATGCAGAAAAATGTTCCTGCCAGCATTCCATCCTCAGCCTGGACCGGTCCCTTTTTCCGTCCGTACAGTGCCAGAGCTGCCCGGCCCATGGAAAATTTAAGAGCACATCCTGCCAGTAAGGGAAATACCACCGCGTCCCGGTCCATGATCATCAGTGTATTAAGACTTCTGCCTGTAATAATCCCCAATGTCCCATAGATCATATAAGAACTGCTGATGGCTATCAGAATCCACAAAAGACTGTGTACAATGACCTTTTGCGCCTTCCCATTCAGGGCAATCAAGCCATATGCTGTCAATACCACGCCATAGCTGATTCCCAGGAATCCTTCAAAGACAATATAACGGTTGAGCAGGACCATGATTCCATAATAGGCAAGGCATCCGCCTGTAAACAGCATGATTCGGGCAGCACCGGAATATTTCTTATCAAAACCATGGTCCATATATTCCATTGCCACGAGGGTGGACAATACATCAATCACATAAGCGGCTGCCGTGCTTTCTCCCATACTCCATCATCATCTCCCTTACGCCTTTTTTTCTGTCCCTTCCCATAGGAATAACTGCCCCGGTTTTAAGAACAGCATCCTGTTTTTCTATCTGGGAAATATACGCCTGATTCACCAGATAATTCCGGTGAATACGTAAAAAACCATAATCCCTCAGTTCCTCCGCCACAGGCTTTAAGCTCCCGTAAACAGAGTACTCCGCTCCGCCGGACATTTTGTAGGTCAGTGTATGGCCATTGCACTCTATGTACATGATATCCCGCAGAAGCACCTCGCCTGCGCCAAAGCCCCCCTGAATTTTATAACTGATTTTCCTGCGGGCCGTCACCTGAAAATACTTCTGCAGCGCCCGGCCCATATCCCGTTTTAAAAGTCCCTTCCTCACAAACCACAGGGGCATATATTCGTGGGCATCAAACACCCAGCTCTCATGACTGGAAACAAATATAAGCCGGGTCTCCGGACAGCTAATGCCCAGCTGCTCTGCCAGCCAGAACCCATCCCTCTCCGGCATCTCAATATCCAGAAACACCAGGTCAAAGGGCTGCTGCTGCCCTGCTTCATATAACCTGCGTCCATCGGTAAAAAGGCTTACCTGCATGTCTGCGATTCCCGGCATACTGCCGATATACTCTTTTATTTCCTCTTTGATCTGCTCCAGGTATACCCTGTCATCATCGCAGACTGCTACGCGGAGTGTTTCCATGGGATTGTCCCCCTTTTTATTCTTATGATTGTGGGCAGGTGGTGCTTGTGGTTGGGTTGGGTTTGGTTGAGTTGGGCTTGGTTGAGTTGAGCTTGGTTTGGGTGAGTTTCGCAGCATTGGGGTAAATTGTATTGAGTAAGTTGCATTGAGTAAGTTGCGATGGGTAAGTTGCATTGAGTAAGTTGCATCGGGTAAGTTGCATTGAGTAAGTTGCAATGGGATAAGTCAAGTCGAGTTAGACCCATATAATTTAATCCGGTTTAATCCCATGTCTTCCATACTTCGGGCTGATAACCAATTGTAGCCTTCTTACCATTTCTGACAATGGGCGACTTCAGGACTTTCTGGTTTTCCAGGACTTTCTCATCCCGGTCTTCAGCAGCAATGTACTTGATTAATGCCAGTGCGTCCTTATCTTTGCAATCATCATTCAACATAACATCCAGACCGCCCACGGCCTGCTTCACACTTGTGTATTCCCCCTTACTCATGCCTTTTTCTTTTAAGTCGATTAATTGGTATTTGATGTTCCGCTCTTTGAAGTAGCGTTCGGCTTTCTTTGTGTCAAAGCATTTTTTTGTTCCGAAGATTTGTATATTCATTGGGTAGTCCTCCATTCCATACTATAACAATGCTTCCAGGCCGGGTACCTGGAAATTTGCGGTATGGTTTATTGTCTCGCCAGCCGCGGCCTGCCGATGAAATTTCTCTGAGCCTTGCAAAATCTAAAAATATAATGTATAATAAGCATATAAAAGAGCAACCGCCCACAAGGTGGAAGCCTACGAGTCAATTTACGTCCTACATGAGGACGCGCCTATCCTGTTGGCTGACAGGGTAGGCATTTTTTTATTTCTTGTTATGCCTGTCTATGTAGGTCAGTAATGCGATAAGGAACGAGCCGCCCAAAAAGAGCAGACTTAAAATTTCATATGTTCCCATAACACACCACCTCCCCTCTCTTGTAAGATGGGAGGCTGCCACCCTGTACACGGTGCTCATGAAAGCATTATAGCAGGAAATTTCCAGATAATCAACCGGCGGTTCCCAGGCTGGTTCTACAATGGCTCTACACGTTATAATGTCACAGCAATGTCACGGAGGCATAAAAAAGCCCGGGAACACGCATAAATACGTGGTTCCCGGAACTTAGGACGTTACTCGAATTCCCTAGGCCGTTAACTTATTTGTTAATTACATGGTGTTTCTTCAAGGCTTTTCGTACCTGTTTTATTCAAATTATACCGCTTATATATCGTTTCGGAAGAAACAGGTATCATACGGGTATCACGGGGTATCAATTTTTTGATTTTCCATAGCCATTATGCATATATTGCTATTGGGATTACAATTGCGGATGGACCAATTATTTCTGTTTTCATTTGAGGTAAATTAAATTGTGCAAAATCATCGCTTTTAAATGCATCAAGGAATCCTTTCATATTTTCATTATCTAAAATACTTAAGGTCGTTTTCCTTAATAAGTTAATACTTTCATTTTCATCTTTGCATATTTTAATTATTTTTCCTAATATCTTAAATTTCCCACCTAAAATTTCAGAAATATTATCATTCGCTAAATATTGCTCTTGCGCTGATAAAACTAATGTACTATTATCTCCTTCGAGTATAAAATCAATTGTACCAGTATGCTTTAATTCCTCCAGAAACAATTTAATTTGTTTCAAAAGAATATTCTCATTATCCTTCTTCAAAGATGCAGCTTTTTTATTACCTAGTTCCGGTTTGTCTGAAAAAATATCAGCAATACGAAATACATCTGTAAATCGTTCAAGTACATCAATTAGTGGATTCTTCTGAAGTTCACCTTGAATTTCTACAAAATCTCCGGTTTTAATATTGGATATATCTAGCTTATCCCCTGCTTTATAAGCTAAAATATCATTCTCTATTAATTCAGAGCGAAATTTTGATAATAAGGACACATTTGTATGTACTTTTTCATATTTAGCCTGCGAAGTATCACTGGTGCTCTTTTCTCTCTCTCTACCTCCATCTAATTGAATTTTTAACAATTTATCTAAAATTGCACTGGTAGATAACCCACCATTTATTTTAACATCAGTCCTTCCTGTAGCTTGATTTGAAGAACTTATCTCACTTACCATCGAAAATCCATCCTCTATGATTGCGAGCATATCTAAAACGGTTTTTTCATTTAGATAAATAGGAATAATTAACTGTTCTTTATCAATTTTCTTCTTCATTTCAATATTCCCTCCATGTTATCATAATATTTTTATTCCTGACATTTAACTACTATCTTTTACATGGTGCTAGCACCACGTAATTCCCATCACCAATGTAGAAATGACTGCAAGCATTTTCTCAATCCTTAAAAAATTCGCTATACTCCACGTCAAACAATACTTGTAATGCTTTCAAGTCACTAGCCTTGATATTCCTTCTTCCAGCTTCAATATTTGCTAATGTGCTACGTGACATCATGCTGCCCATTAGTTGTAATTGCTCCACCACTTCTATTTGTGTCATATTCTTTGACATTCGCACAGTCTGAATGTTTCTACCTAGTGGAATGTCCTGCAATATCCACTGCATACTATACCTCCAACCTTGTGACTAATTAGTAACTTGGTTTGAGTATAGTCAATAAATTTCATAATCATGCCACTAGATAGAAACAATCATATATCACTTAAATTTCTGATAATCAATCTTTGAAAAATTCCTCATAATTCACATCAAATAATATCTTCAACGCCTTTAAATCACTTGCTTTGATGTTCCTCCGGCCTGCTTCTATATTCGCCAGTGTACTTCTTGACATAAGCCCTCCCATTAATTCCAGCTTTTCAATTACCTCTTTTTGCGTCATATCCTTTTCCATTCGCACCGTCTGAATATTTCTCCCCAGCGGAATATCCCGTAAAATCCACTGCATAACTATACCCTCCAAAACTTTTGTGACTAATTAGAAACTTTTATATTGAGTATAGTCAAAAACTGTGCTAAACTTGTCACTAGATAGAAACAATCGTACAAGGAGGTTCCGAAATGGAAAAAATGTTAGAGCAACTTTATAAGGGTGAATTATATCCCTATTCAAAATTTCAGACCACAATCGAAGATTTTAAGATAAATCGGGATAAAGCCTTTAAATCCTATTCCGTATTTATCGAAAAACTGCCAGATGAATTAAAGGACGAATTTGACGAATTAATAGATTCCCACCTTGACCTGTTACCGCTTGAATTAGAACAAAATTTCATTGACGGCTTTCGTATTGGCGTCCGAATGATGACAGAAGTCTACTCCGCTCCTTTGGATGAAGAAGAACACTCATAAGTTGTTATAAGGGCAGCCGCCAACGCTCCGGGGCTGCCCTTATTTCCTATCGGCTCAATTCTTGTTCCAGTTTGTATACTGTTCCCTTTAAATCGTTCTGCTGATGATATAATTCGTCTCTGCGTCTGCAAATTTCTTGATTACGTTTTAACGCTTCCTTCACGCCTTCTCTAGCTGGAAGTTCCGTTTCCTTATAGTTTTTCATCAGTTCCCGGATTTCGGCATTATTTTCTTTTATCCGGTTGCTTAGCAGAAACCACTGCACCAGATTTTCAGCTTCTTTGTCCTGTTCAATAATTCCATATTCCACTAACTTAACCGCCATTCGGAACATGACTTGTTTTTCCATTTCTGTCATAGTCACCTTGCTCCCTTCTCTTTTTTAAATGTAGTTTTTCTGCTAATCTCATTTCTTTTTGCTTCCTCTGCCAATCGCCTTAACTGTTCCCGAATACTTTCTTCCTCCGGCGGTTTCTGGCCGCCACGGGTGCGGTACTGCTCCATAGCTTTTTGATAGGCTAATACTTCTTCCTCTGCCTTTTTATATACCCGCATGAATCCCTGTACGGACTTATATCCGCTGTTGTTTACGATAGTATTCAGATATGTTTTCATAGAAGATAATCGTTCCTGTGCATTAGCAATTCTACTCTCTAAAGATTTCCGTTCCTTTCCTTTGAACAAACCTTTGACTTCTTCCAGTTCTTCTTTTAACTGTGGGATTTCATATTGTTCCAGATTACGGATTGCAGCAATTTGTTTTTCCAGCTTTTCCTTTGTGTCCTGCATTTTACGAAATTCAATCATATCAACTTTTAAAACCGGCTTTAGCGGCAATCTCCATTTTTCTATAACTGTTTTTAAATGCTTTGTTGCCTTTTCTACGAAAATATGGAACATTCCCGGCTTTCTGCCTTTATCAACGATAGATTTAGAAACCTGTGTAGTAATTTCCTGCTTCTTGACCTTCCGTATTTCTTTTTCCTCCACTCCCGCTATAAGTGCTTCATCCACAACATAATTCCATTCCTGCCTTGTCTGATTATCCTTCTCAATTTCTGCCGCTTTGGGATTATGTTTACCAATCTTTTTGGTGGGAAGATAAACACTGTTCCGGTCAAATACCTGTAAACGCTCCTTCGGATTATCTATGTATTGGTTTATCAATTCCGTAAAGTTTTTCTTTTCTTCTGCCAGAAATTCATCACTTTTGAAATACTGATTTTTATTGGTGAACATCCGGCTATCATAAACAGAACCCTTCGGGATAATTTTACAACCCTCCCGTTCTTTTCCTTCTGTGTCTAAAATCTCTTTTTTTGTTCTTACGTGCTTGCCCTGTTCATCATAAAACATATTTCGTGAAGCAATTTTAATTTCCGGTTCCGGCAATAGCTGCCGCTCACTGAAAATTAAATGAATGTGATAATTGGTCTTTCGCTTATTGTGATGTAAGGCAGATACACATTCAATATGGTATCTGTTTTTAAATGCTTCCGTAAATGTTTCAAGTACCTGCTGCGGATTATATTTTGTATAATTTTCGGGTAAGGCAATAATCAATTCTCTTGCTTCAATACATTTCCCATCTGTTCCGCTTTTTATAAACTCCTGCTGATTTTCTTTTGCAAGATTCTTCCAAAATTCCATGTCTGCTGTCTGATAGGTAGCGTACAAATTTTCCTGTCTGGCATGGCTGGATATATAATCTATCCTTCCCCGTACATCATGCAGCTTGGATATTTGAATAAATGAATTTCTTGCGATAGATGACGCTCCTTTCCGTGAGTGGACACCATAAGGTGTCCGTTTACGAACCCAGCCCGTACCCGGGCAAAAGCCCCCTGCAAAGGGCGAAATATACCCAGAGCATAAACCGAAGGTTTGTGCGACGGGTGTATTTCGCTCTCAAACGCCGAGAGCTTCTAAAAGACTATCGTTTTGCTTTCTCGAATGCTGATATGATATGTCTAACCGTGCTATCCTCCCACCCGGCAAGCCATATTAACGTATTTTCTTCCTGTGCGGTTAGTTCCGTTTCCCCTAACACTTGGTTAAGCAAATCTATTTTTCTTTTCTCCGCCGCATAAAATATATCGTTTACGTTTCTGCTTCCTTTTTCCGGCTGTCTAATCATCTCGTTACTCTCCTTCCGAAAGTAAGAACGCAACATTGTATTTCTTTATAAATTGCACTGTTATTTTTGCAGACTTAACCTTGCAATTCCGAAAGACTTACATTGTTGCGTTCTTGGATATTATGAATTATCTAAATCCCAGTACCAGCTACTTCCCTGTCGTTTTGATTTAATATTCAGTTCCTTCTTAGCCATGTCCAGTGTTCTTTTAGAAACGCCAATTGCTTCCGCTTTCTGCTCCATATCCGCACTGGAAATCAACACATTTTTTCCATACAAACCCTTAATAAGCTGCTTCGCCTGTTGTATTTTATTTGTCTTACAATAGCCACCCAATAATTCATCTATTGTAATATCATAGGCTCCCATATAACGAAATTCATCTTTACGCCGTTCAAATGCTATGGGCTGTCCTTCTTCGGCCAGATTACTTTTTATCTGCGCCAATACCCGGATATTTTCCTGCTCCGCCACTCGCGCCACCAGTAACACGCTCCTTGCCACCGCAAAAAAATCTATGGAGCCGATTCCACGGTAAGCGGCTTTGACACCGCTTGCCTTATTCATGTGACCGATAAGAAGTACAGCGCACCCTGTACGCTCTGCAAGCTGGCTCAATTTCTTTGTCATATCTCTTGCTTCATTGGCCCGGTTCATATCTACACTGCCGCCTAAATAGGCTTGAATAGGGTCTAAGATAAGCAGCCTTGCCCCAGTAGCATTGATAGCTTTTTCCAGCCGGTCATCATCCATAGTTAAAGATTTCTCCCTGTCATCAATGACAAGAATCCGGCTGCAATCTGCCTTTGCTTCTTCAAGCCGGGGCTTAACTGTATCAGATAAGCCGTCCTCTGCGGTCTGATAAATGACAGATAAAGGAACGCCTGTTGTATCCTCCTGCCCGAACCGTTCGCCTTTAGAAATACGTGCCGCCAGATTCAAAGCGAATGTTGTTTTCCCTTCACCCGGATCGCCCTGTACGATTGTTATTTTTCCAAAAGGAATGTACGGGTACCAAAGCCACTCTACCTGCTGGCTCTGAATCATATCCATACTGATAAGTTTTACTTCTTGCTGCTCCTGCAACTGTTCCATTTCCTGCTCCTTCCTGTGCGATTTTCGTTGAAATTCGCCGGAGCCTTTGGTACACTATATTTGCGAGATATGGTACAAAGGCTTCGGCTTTTGTTATCACGAAAATGCTCCGGTTTAATCCTCCGGGGTATTTTCTTTTCCCTGCCAGAGATATTTCGCCCCGTCTAACATCCATAAAACTGCTTTTAATAAATCAAGATAACTTTCTTTTGTTTCCTCTAATTCCTGCACCGTAAATTCTGCCTTATTCTCTGTAAAATCTTCTGCCAATTCAGTCAAGTGTTTTTCCATGTTCTGTAACTTTTCAACTATCTGGTACACCGTTTCTTTTTTGCCTACTACGCAAACCCTGTTGTAAATGCAGGAGCGGATAAAATAATCTTTCTTTTTCATACCGCTGGCAAATATCTTGGCTTCTATTTCCTGCCGCTCTCTGGGCGAAATACGGAAGCTGATAGTAGGATATTTATGTGTTCCACTCATTTTTCTGTCCCCTCCTTAAATTCTTCGTCAAGTTTCATAGCCATTTGGCTTTGCTCGGTCGGAAACATATGTGCATATCGGTAAGTTATATCCACGCTTTCATGGCCTACCCGGTTCCCGATTGATACCGCCGAAAAGCCCATGCTGATAAGTAACGATACATGGGAATGACGTAAATCATGCACTCTTATTCGCTTTATTCCTGCTAGACTGGATCCCCGGCTCATTTCATGGTGCAGGAAACTTTTTGTCATATGAAAAATTCTGTCTGTGGGGAGGACACCGTATAATTTACTGATATAATCCTGTAATTCCTCACATAAGAAATCCGGCATACTGATTACCCGTTTACTTTTTGGTGTTTTAGGGTCTGTTATGATGTCCTTGCCCTGTAATCGCTGATAAGATTTTGTGATTCTGATAACCTTGTTTTCAAAATCAATATCCTGCGGCGTTAAAGCCAGCAGTTCTCCCAATCTCAATCCGCACCAGTACAATATCTGGAACGCATAATAAGAATAAGGTTTCTCTTTGACAGCTTCGGCAAATTTTAAGTATTCTTCTTTTGTCCAGAATAACATTTCTTCTGCCCGGCCTTTACCCAGCGGGCCGGCCTTTGTCACCGGATTACTTTTCAGTTCATAAAACCGTACCGCATGGTTGAATAGGGCGCTTAACTCTGATTGCAGCGTTTTTAAATATGTAGGTGCATAGGGCTTCCCTTTTTCATCACGATAAGAAATCTGCTTATTCTGCCACTGGATAATATCTTTAGGCTTAATATCCCGCATTTTCTTATCCTTAAAATAGGGAAGTAATTTGGTACGAACAATATGTTCTTTCGTGAGCCATGTATTGTGTTTTAACTTCGGCTGCATATCTCTGGTGTAAGCGGCCACAAATTCAGAAAATGTCATATCTAAATCGGAACCTTCTTTCATCAGAAAATGCTGCTCCCACTCCACCGCCTCACGCCTTGTTTTAAAGCCTCTCTTGACCTTCCTGCAATTTTTTCCAGTCCAGTCATTATAATGAAACGACACGAACCACGTTCCCCGCTTCTCGTCTTTATAGGCTGCCATGTTGCCACTTCCTTTCTTAATCCGCTTTTGTTATTCCATAAAACTTTTCTTCGTAATACTTCCGGCTTACCCTTCCAGCGATAGTAAGAAAACCTTTTGCTTCTAATTCTTCATTCATCTGTCGTACCAGTTTGTAGGCAAATGGTTTTGAAATGCCTAATTCTTCTGCAATTTCCCCGGCTGTTACAAATAAAGTGTTGTTCAATAATAAATCTCCTTCCTTTTGATTTGCGGCTTCCGTTTGTATCGTCTATTGCCAGTGTTTCAACTGACCTCAACCGCTCATGCGGCTATGGGATTGCTCCTTTTCGAGATTCCCACCATTTACAGGAGTGTCTTTCTTCGCTCGCCCTTACGGGGTCTTGGCGGAAGTCTGTTGGCAGATGATACAGCTCATTTATTTTCATTAACATTGTTGTTAATGTTATATCCATATTATACATTCGCTTATATGTTAATGTCAAGTATTTATTTCGCAAAAATGTTAATATTTCTATTTACTATTTTCAGATTATCCATTATAATAAGAGAAAAGGCGGTGAATAGAAGATGACAGTAGGCGAAAAAATCAAGTTTATCCGTAACTTCCGAGGCATGACACAAAAAGAGTTAGGGGTTGGAATAGGCTTTGACGAAAAAGGAGCCGATAACCGGATAGCCCAATATGAAACGAATTATCGAGTGCCTAAGAAAGATACATTGTTGCAGATAGCGAAAGTTTTAGACGTGAATCCGTTGAATTTCATTAGTGAGGTTTCCGGTTCAGCGGAAGATATTATGCAGACCTTCTTCTGGCTGGATGAAGATAATCCGGGCGCAATCAACCTTTTCCAGCTTGTAAGGAATCCGGGGAAGTGTAACGCTTCGGATGATACTGCTGTGCGTTATAATAACAGTGACGACTGGCCTTCTCACCCGCCTGTGGGTTTATGGTTCAAATATGGCGTTGTGGATGATTTTATGCGGGAATGGCTGGTTAGGAAAAATGAGTTGAAAGCTGGGGAGATTACCAGAGAGGAATATTTGGAATGGAAATTGAACTGGCCGGAAACCTGTGATGGGTGTGGGAAATTTGAACCACAAAAAAAATGGGCAATACAGTAGCATTTATTATGTATTAAGACTACACTAGAAATAGGTAGGTGAAATCGTGGACAAAGATTTTGAAATAATTTACCCTTTTAATAAGAATTTAAATAATGATATACAAAGTTATGAAAATCTAATAAAATTATATCATTTACTCAATTCTGAAATTGATAAAAGTGTTCTATTAGATTTTACTAAAGTGACCTTTTTATCAGCCAATTTGTTAGCTGTTCTTGGCTGTTGTGTAGATAATATTATATCATCACAAAACCATAGAATAGCTATAAGAAATTTACATCCAAAAATAAAAGAAGTAATGAGAAAAAATGGATTTAATAAATATTTTACTTGGGATGATTTGGATGATACATATCACAGTACTATGGATTATGCTACTTTTGAAGCTACAACTGAACATCTCGTTGACTTCGAGCGCTACCTTTTATTAAATGTGTTTTCTCGAAATAATTTGCCCACTATGAATTCAGCATATCAAAATAGTATTATAGATAATTTATTAGAGATGTTTAATAATGTTATTGATCACGCTGAAAGTTCTTCTGTATACGTATGTGGTCAATATTTTCCTAGAAATTCAAATTTAAGTTTTACTATTGTTGATTTAGGGAAGACTATTTTTGAGAATGTTAAAGAATATTTATGTGACCATAATATAGAAATTCCAGAGAACACATTGAAATGGGCTATTATCCCAGGAAATTCCACAAAAACCGCATATGCCCCTGGAGGTCTTGGTTTTAGCACTTTGTTAGAATTTCTAAAGTTGAATAAAGGATTTTTCACTTTAATCTCTGACAATGAATTATATGAAATACGCCCCGGAAAAGAGCGATTTAATAAACTTACATTATCATTTCCAGGTACAATCGTAACAATAACCATAAATCTTTTAGATGAACAATTTTACTTACTGGATAAAGAAAGTAATGATTTAATAATATTTTAGGAGGTATATTAATGGAAACTATAACTATAAACATAGCCTCACTTATACAAAGTCCATCGGCATTAACGCGTGAACAAGGCAAAATCGTCTATGATGAAATAATGCACAACTTAAATACTGGTGATAAGGTAATACTTGATTTTAAAGAAATTGAAAGCATAATAACTCCTTTTTTAAATGTATCAATAGGCAAATTATATGAGAATTATAATAGTGACCAATTAAACACACAATTAGAAGTTAAAAATCCTCCTGAAGGTACAACATCCAAATTTCAAATGGTAATTAAAAATGCCAAACAATACTATTCTAATAAAAGCGCCTTTAATAAAGTAGTTGAGGAAGTGATTAATAACCAATGAAAAATAATAAAATACCTTTAGACTCATTTAATCCGAGAAGCACCGATAAAATATTATTAGATACAAATATTTTAATAGATTTGTTTTATCCTTTGGATTTTGAAACAACAAGTAATAAGTATGAAATTTTATTTAATAATATTATCAAAAGCAAATGTTGTTTATTGGTTACATCAATACAATTATCCGAATTTATTAATAAATGTATAAGAATCCAGTATAAACTCTATCAAAGAACAATTAACGATACTTCTCTAGAGTTTAAAAGAGGATATCGTTCCACCGTTGATTATCGTGAAAAAATGAATGATATTTTAGACATAATTAAAACTGATATTATGACTAATTTTGAATTCATTGATGACGGATTTAGCCAAATGAACTCTGAACATATATTTTTATACGGATTTTCATATGATTTTAATGATTCTTTGATAGTGGAAATAGCACGTAATCAAAAAGCAATATTAGTAACTAACGATGCTGATTATGCAAACTATGGTTCAGATTTTCAAATCGTAACTTCTAATAAATTTTTGTTGATGAGTCATTAAATTCAATATAGGTATCAAACAGGTATCACGCCCCACCCAAAAAGCCGGAAAGTCCGCTATCTAAGCGGCTTCCCGGCTCCCTGTCTACTATTCAAACTCGATCGTCGCCGGCGGCTTCCCCGTGCAATCATACAGCACCCGGTTAACCCCCTTAACCTCATTCACAATCCGGCTGGTCACCTTTCCCAGCACTTCCCATGGAATCTGAGCTGACTCCGCGGTCATGAAATCAGATGTAAGCACGGCCCTCAGGGCAACAGCATAATCATAGGTTCTCTCATCGCCCATGCAGCCAACAGACCGCATATTAGTCAGAGCTGCAAAATACTGGCCCAGATTCTTGTCCGCCCCGGCCTTTGCAATCTCTTCCCTGTAAATCGCATCAGCGTCCTGTACAATGCGGACCTTATCAGCTGTCACCTCACCGATAATCCTGACGCCCAGACCAGGTCCTGGGAATGGCTGTCTGAATACCAGATACTCAGGTATACCCAGCTCCAGTCCGGCCTTTCTCACCTCATCCTTGAAAAGCAGCCTTAAAGGCTCTACCAGTTCCTTAAAATCTACATGCTCCGGCAGTCCGCCCACATTGTGATGAGACTTGATGACAGCAGATTTACCCAGGCCGGACTCAATCACATCCGGGTAAATGGTTCCCTGTACCAGGTAATCCACTGCGCCAATCTTCTTTGCCTCTTCCTCGAATACACGGATGAACTCCTCGCCGATGATCTTACGCTTTGCCTCAGGCTCTTCCACGCCCTTCAGCCTGGCGTAGAAACGTTCCTGGGCATTGACACGGATGAAGTTCAGGTCATACGCACCTTCTGGTCCAAATACAGCCTCTACCTCGTCTCCCTCATTCTTACGCAGCAGACCGTGGTCCACGAACACGCAGGTAAGCTGTTTGCCAATGGCCTTGGACAGCATGACGGCAGCCACAGAGGAATCCACACCGCCGGACAGAGCGCACAACACCTTACCGTTGCCAATCTTCTCCCTCAGAGCCTTGATGGTGGTATCCACAAAGGAATCCATCTTCCAGTCGCCGGAGCAGCCGCAGACATTATATACAAAATTGGAGAGCATTCTGGTGCCTTCCTTGGTGTGAACCACCTCAGGATGGAACTGCACCGCATAAAAATTCTTCTCCGGACACTCCATGCCGGCTACCGGGCAGGAGTCTGTATGTGCAGTGATGCGGAAGCCCGCCGGCACCTCTGCAATGTACACGCCGTGGCTCATCCAGCATACGGTCTTGGAAGAAACGCCATCAAACAGCTTGGAGGAAGTATCCACATCCACTTCTGTGTGTCCGTATTCGCTGACCACAGCCTTCTTTACAACGCCATCCAGCAGGTAGCTCATAAGCTGAGCACCGTAGCAGATTCCAAGAACCGGTATTCCCAGCTCAAATATCTCCTTTGAGCAGCGGGGTGCCCCATCTTCAAACACAACGTCAGGTCCGCCTGTGAAAATGATTCCCTTTGGACTCATTTCCTTGATTTTCTCCAGGCTCATATCATAAGGATGCACTTCACAGTATACGCTGCATTCGCGGACACGGCGTGCAATCAGCTGGTTGTACTGGCCGCCAAAGTCCAATACAATAATCATCTCTCTGTTCATGAGATTCGTTCCTCCATTATTTTACGGATTTTCCCACCAAAACAATTATAGTAAAACTGTATCCCAGAACGGGTTTGAAAATACCCTGTATCCGACACCCCAAAGCAGCCTGTCTGATGAAAGCTGTGCGTAACCCGCCTGCTTCCGCTGCTGCCAGTGCCAAAGGTCTAACCAGATACAAACCATTTCCAAACCCGCCCTTATTATATACCTTGACCCAATTTACCGAAAAATATTTATTCCCTATAAAATTGAAAGAGATTGTACAGAATAGTACAATCTCTTTTTTATCTTTCGTATAAATATATTATAAAGCAGAGAACGACAAATATCAAGCTATTTCGACACTTTTTTCAGAATTTTTTGCTGGCTATTTGACGAGCATTTATATTATGATTTTTTGCCGAGATTTTTTTTCCGGAACTCCTTATCGGAGCTTTTTAACAGACTCTCATCCTCCGCCCCATCTTCCGCACTGCCTCATCTTCTGCTCCGCTCCATCTTCTGCTCTGCCGCAAACCCTTTAATTAGATAACTTCCTTCCGCAGAATCCTCGCAATCCTCTCCTCATCCAGTCCGCGTATTACCTCCACGGCCATTCTGACAGTGGCGTCCACGTCTTCTTCCGCGCAGAAATTATAGTGGCTGTGTACATACCTGGACGGAATGCCTAACACCAGTACCGGGACCGCCTTTCCCGTGAGGCTGATTTTTCCGGCATTTGTGCTGCCGCCCCGGCGCACTGCGTCCTGGTACTTGATTCCCAGCTTATCTCCTGTCTCCTGGGCAAAACGTATGAATTCCACGTTGGAAATGTAGCTGTTGTCCATGTGGCGAATCTGCACACCGCTCCTTAAGCATCCCTGGGCAATACCGGCACGGAAATAGAAATCATCCGCCGGTGATCCCTCAAACACAATGGCCAAATCAGGCTGAACCTGCTGTGCCGTCACCGTGGCCCCCCTGGTACCCACTTCCTCCTGGGCCGCAAATGCGCCTACCACTTCCACTGCCAGCTGGTCCGCCTCATCCCGAAGCGCCTGCATGGTGTCAATAATGCTCACACAGCCCAGACGGTTGTCAAAAGCCTTGCCGTACAGAATTCCATTTTCCTTATGATACTCAAAGCTTACATCCGGCATAATAGGGTCGCCCGGGCGGATTCCATAGACCTCCGTCACTTCCTCCCGGCTGCTGGCACCCACATCCACCAGGATATCCTCGATTGCCAGGGAGTTGTCGTTTTTCTGAGCCGCTGTCAGAAAATGAACTGGTTTGGATGTGGTGATTCCCCTGTGCTTTTTCCCGTCCCTTGTCCTTACGATGACAGAGTGGGCGGGCAGGCTGGTGAGATGGAATCCTCCCAGCATCAGAATACTTAAAAGTCCGTTTTCCAGTATGGACTGTACCATGAATCCGCACTCGTCCAGATGGGCGTCCAGCATGAGCACGGGGCGCCCGGCCTTTTTCTTCTTCATGGTGGCGTAAACATTGTACATAGCATCATTTGCCACGTCCAAACCCCCGCACCAGTTCTTTACTTCTCGGATGACCTCGTCCTCAAATCCACTGGGACCAAAGGCATTGGTCAACGCTTCGATTTCTTTTATGTTTGCCATGATTTCCTCCAGGTATGAGACGCAAAGTGCCGCATCACATGGTACCGCTCCTGCCATACCATGCCTGCGGCACTGCATCTGCTTAACTTATTTCTGCTTAACTTATTTCTTCTAAACTTATTTCTGCTTTATTGATTTCTGCTCTATTTATTTCTGCCTAACTTATTTCTGCCTAACTAATTCTGCTCTGTTTATTTCTGCCTTACTTATTTCTGCCTTACTTAATCTGCCTCACTTATTTCTGCCTCACCTATCTCTGTCCAACCTCCCCTGTCTCCGCAGGAAAAGCCTTACAGTGAAACCTTCTTAAGCTCCTCAATCAAATCCAGAATATAGTCGGCTGTGGTCTGTACCATCTCCTGGCCCCACTCCACGGTGGCGGTGTTTGGATGATCCGGTCCAATCCATCCATTGTCTGTCACCTTTGGTGTGTTCCTGAGAATTTCAATTTCAACACCCTTGTAGCGCACGGTACGGAAGCCGGTAGCCACCAGGTTTTCGGTGAGATTGGTCATTTCCAGAGGGAGGTCAATCTTGCCCATATCTACCAGTGAGGGGTCAACTGCCATGATGCCAGCTGTCTCCTCGCCGCCGCCGTGTCCGCCCTTCCACTCAGGCTTCATATCCCAGGCCATCAGCCACCAGTTCAGCATCACGACCATGGCGCCCTTCTTGTCAAATTCCAGGCCGATGCGCTCGATGGTCTTGATATTCCCTCCGTGTCCGTTGAGCACCAGAATTTTCCGCGCGCCGTGCTTGTACAGCCCGTCCACAATCTGGTATACATACTGGTACAGTACGTCGGAATCAATGTTGATGGTTCCCGGATAATCAGCCAGTGACTGGCATGCTCCGTAGGGAATCATGGGCGCGATGAGGATGTTGTCATTTTTCTCCTCAATCAGATCCAGGATTTTGTCAGGTATCAGGGTGTCTGTTCCCAGCGGCATATGGCGTCCATGGCACTCCGTACTGCCGATTGGAAGAATGACCATGTCATTTTCCTTAAAATACCGTTCCGCTGTTGGCCATGTAATCTTTGATAATCTCATGATGCATCTCTCCTTTTACTTCTCTTATTTTGCAACCTTTACATGCTCCAGCTTGTGGTAGCCGATTGGATCCATCACGAAACCTTCCACCTTGGCGTTGGCGCCTGCGGTGATGGTGCTGTAGTAGATAGGTGCGTTGTTGTTCACTTCTTTTAACTTCACAGCCAGGTCCTCATATGCTTTCAGTCTCACGGACTCATCTGCGCTGGTCCTTCCTGTCTCAATGAGCTTGTCTACCTCAGGATCTCCGATGAAGCTGCGGTTTCCGGCTGCTCCCTGCTGTGAGGAGTGTTCCAGTGAATAGTAGGTGTAGTCTGCGTCTGTGGTGGAGGTCACCCAGCCAAAGTATCCCATGTCATGCTCCCCTGCGGAAGTCCTGGAAATAAAGCTGCCGAATTCCATTACCTCGATGTTGCAGGTGATTCCCACATCCTGAAGCATGGCCTGTACAGCCTGGCATACCTCTACACGTGTCTGGTTGTCATTTACCCAGATGCTGGTCTCGAATCCGTTTGGATATCCGGCCTCGGCCAGAAGGGATTTTGCCTTCTCAGGGTCATACTCATAAGCGCCAGGGCTGAAGTATCCGAATACGGCCGGTGCAATGATGGCGTCAGCCGGCTCTCCGGATCCGCTGGCAATGGTGTCGATAATCAGCTGGCGGTCAATGGCGTAGTTAACGGCATCCCTTACCTTCTGGTCATCATATGGCGCCTTGTTCATGTTCATGGAAATGTAGTAGCAGGTCAGGGACGGAGCCTCAAACAGCTGGAGGTCGGAATTGCTCCTTACCTTCTCCAGGTCATTTGGAAGCAGGTCGTAAGCCAGGTCCACTTCTCCTGTCTCCAGGGCGATGGTTCTCTGGGATGCCTCAGGGATAACCTTCATAACCAGCTTCTGTGTCTCTGCCGGTCCTGCATAGTAATCGTCAAAGCGCTCCAGGGTAACGGAATCGCCCTGCTTCCACTCTACAAACTTATATGGGCCGGTACCGATTGGATGAAGCTTGAAGGCTTCCTCGTCTGCCTCCACCACTGCCTTTGGAACAATGGCTGCAAATGGTACGGAAAGGTTTCTCAGAGCCGGTGCATAAGGCGCCTTCAGCTCTACATTAACTGTATAATCGTCTACCACGTCCACCTTGTCGATAAAGTCAACAATGTAGGAAACAGCGGCGGAATTAATGGCCCTGTCCAGGGAGAACTTTACATCCTCTGCCTTCACCTCAGAACCGTCGTGGAATTTCACGCCCTGGCGGATGTGGAATGTGTAGGATGTATCGGAATTCTGATCCCAGCTCTCTGCAATCTGGGGCTGCAGCTCTCCGGTCGCAGCGTCAACAACAGTCAGCGTGTCGAAAATCTGGTCCGTAACCTCTACAGCCGGCGTCTCCTTTCCCTGATGGGGATCTAAGGAAGTAACATCCGCTCCCTGCGCCCATACCAGCGTATCCTTGTACTCCCCTGAACCACCGGCGCTTCCTCCTGCCTCTGCTCCCTTGGAACCTGCCTCTGTCTGAGCGCTGCCGCCTTCCGTGGAGGTCTGTCCGGACTTGGAACAGCCGGCTGCACTTACTGCCATTGCCGCCACTAAGGATAATGCAATGACTTTCTTCCATGTTTTTCTCATACTAGCTCCTCTCTTTCTTACATTTCTCTCTGTCAATATTGCTCTCTATAAATACCGGACCACAGGCTCCTGCCCTGGATTTCTCCGGAATTTAACCCTGCTCCTGAACCATACGGCAGCTCACAAAGTGCCCCGGCTCCATTTCCTTTAAAGTCATTTCATTGCTGGTACAGCCTTCCGTTGCATAAGGACAGCGCTTTGCAAACCTGCATCCCGGCTCCGGGTTGATAGGCGATGTGAGCTCGCCCTTTAGCGGAATGCGCTCCATCTTAAAGTCCGGATCAGGAACCGGTATGGCTGACAGCAGCGCCTTTGTGTACGGATGCATGGGATTCTTAAACAGTGCCTTGGCAGGTGCTGACTCCACCATCTGTCCCAGGTACATGACCACGATGTCATTGGAAAAGTGCCTTACCACCGACAAATCGTGTGTAATAAACATATAGGTAAGGTTCAGCTCCTCCTGCAGATCCTGCATCAGGTTAAGGATCTGGGCCTGGATGGATACGTCCAGGGCCGATACAGGCTCGTCGCATACAATGAACTTTGGATTGACCGCCAGCGCTCTGGCGATTCCGATTCTCTGGCGCCTGCCGCCGTCCAGCTCATGGGGATATGTGTTTACCAGACGCTTGGCCAGTCCCACCAGGTTCATGATCTTCTCCACCTGCTGGGTGATGGCGGCCTTTTCATTGGGCTTGTAAATACCCTGCACCAACAGCGGTTCAATGATTGCCTCGCTGACCGTCATCCTGGGATTCAGGGAAGCAAAGGGGTCCTGGAATATAATCTGCATATCCTTCCTCAAATCCTTTAGCTGCTTCTTGTTGTAGCCCAGGATATCCTTGCCCTCAAAATAAACCTTGCCGCTTGTGGGTTCGTGAAGCCTCAGGATAGCCCTTCCCATGGTGGATTTTCCGCATCCGGACTCCCCTACCACTCCCAGTGTCTCCCCGGTACGGATGGAAAAGTTTACATCGTCCACCGCGTGGAGAGTGCCCTTGGGGGTTGTAAAATATTTTTTCAGATGTTCCACACGTAATATCTCTGTTTTCTGTTCCTGCATATGTCAATCTCCTTTTCTTAGCGGTAGCGGATGCAGCGGACCTGGTGGGTTCCGCCTACAGTCACCATCCCGGGATGGGTCTTGGAACATTCAGGAACCGCATACTTGCATCTCTCGCAGAAAACGCAGCCCTCAGGCAGCTTAGTGGGGTCGGGCATCATGCCGTCAATGGCCTGAAGCCGCTTCACATCGCTTGTCAGGCTGGGAATGGAACCAAAGAGTCCTTCCGTGTACGGGTGTTTCGTATCCTTGTATATTTCCCGCAGGGTTCCGTATTCCACCACTTCCCCCGCATAGATGATTGCCACGTAATCACAGTTCTGGGCAACCACCCCCAGGTCGTGGGTAATGAGGATCATGGATGTGTTATTTTCAGATTTAAGCTTGTATATCATCTCCAGCACCTGGGCCTGTATGGTAACGTCCAGAGCCGTGGTGGGCTCATCCGCAATAAGCAGCTTGGGGTTGCAGGCCAGGGCGATTGCAATGACCACCCTCTGCTTCATACCGCCTGAAAACTGGTGGGGATACTCTCCAAAGCGCTCCGCAGGAATTCCCACTCTCTCCAGCATGTTTTCAGCCCATTTTCTGGCCTCCTGCCTGGACAGGCTGGTGTTGTGGTTCTCGATTACCTCCATGATCTGCTCGCCTACCGTGAGCACCGGGTTCAGGGAGGTCATAGGATCCTGGAATATCATGGAAATATCCCTGCCGCGAATGGCCTCCATTCCATTGGTGGAAAGCTTCAACAGGTCCTGTCCCTCAAAAATCACCTCTCCGCCCAGAATCTTGCCCGGAGGATTGGGAATCAGCCTCATAATTCCTTTTGCCAGCGTGGTCTTTCCCGCACCGGTCTCTCCCACCAGTCCAAGGGTCTCTCCCACGCCGATATGTATATTGACGCCGTTTAGCGCCTTTACCACTCCGTCATCCGTTTCATAGTGGATGACCAGATCTTTTACTTCCAATAATGGTTTATCTGCCATGTCATACTCGTCCTTTCTTAGTGTTCATCCGTCAGCTCTTCAAACGCGGGTCAAGGGCATCTCTCAGTCCGTCTCCCACCAGGTTAAGGGCCAGGATGGTGAGCATGATTCCCATGCCCGGGATGATGGTGACATGCCATGCGTCGCGGATATAGCTTCGGGCATTGGACAGCATTGCGCCCCACTCAGGGGTGGGCGGCTGAATGCCGAGTCCCAGGAAGGAAAGTCCTGCGATGGAAAGGATGGCTCCGGCGATTCCCAGGGTCACCTGCACGATAATGGGCGCCATGGAATTGGGAATCACGTACTTGATGATGATGCGCCAGTCGCTGCACCCAATGGAGCGGGCCGCTTCAATAAACTCCTGGTCCTTCACCGTAAGCACCGATGCCCGGACCGTTCTGGCAAAGGTGGGCACATAGGAGATGGCAATGGCAATCAGCACATTGGTGATGCTGGTCCCCAGGGCCGCCACGATGGCGATAGCCAGAAGCATGGACGGGATAGCCAGAAGAATGTCCATAATTCTCATGATGATATTGTCAGCGGTCTTGCCGTAATACCCTGCGAAAGCTCCCAGGAGACCGCCGAAGATACATGAAATGATGATGGCCACGGTTCCCATAAACAGGGAGTACCGGACCGCCCAAAGCATGCGCAGCAGCATGTCCCTGCCGAACTCATCCAGCCCAAAGGGGTGTGCCAGGCTTGGTCCCTGCAGACGTCCCCTCAGATCCTGCTTTACCACGTAATTCAGGTAAATGGATTTGCCGGTAACCGCGTCAATGATGATGGTTGCTATTGCTATGATGACCAGTGCCAGGATAAAATACATGCCAATCATGGCCAGCCGGTTCTTTTTGAATCTGCGCCATGCCTCGCCCCACAGGGAGCGCTGGTCGCCTTCCGCTTCCGCGGCAATCAGATGTTTCTTTCCCATGAACTGCACCTACTTTCTCTTGTATTGTGATTTAATTCTCGGGTCCACAAAGGCGTATATGATGTCTACCGCCAGGTTGACCACGGTAAACATGATTGCCAGAAAGATAACAGACCCCAATACCATGGGAATATCTTTTGACTTGATGGAATCCACCATGAGACGTCCCAGGCCCGGCCAGGAAAATACGGTCTCTGTCAGCATGGCGCCTCCCAAAAGGGTGCCGAACTGCAGGCCCACTGCCGTGATAATCGGAATCATGGCATTCTTAAGCATGTGGCGGGTGGTGATTTTCTTATCGGAAACCCCCTTTGCCCTGGCTGTGTCTATGTAATCCTGACGGATAACCTCCAGCATGGATGAGCGTGTCATACGCGTAATCATGGCAGCAGCCCCTGTGCCCAGCGTCACCGCCGGAAGGACCAGGCTCTTGATGAGAGGTATGAATCCCTCCCCCATTCCCTGTGAAGGCAGCCAGCCCAGGGTCAGCGCAAACAGAATAACCATCAGCAGGCCGAACCAGAAGTTAGGCATGGCCACGCCAATCAGTGAGAGCAGCATGGCTGTATTATCCATCATGGAATACTGTTTCTTGGCGGAAATAATTCCCGTGGGAATTCCTATCAGAATGGCTACCAGGATACCTGCCACTGCCAGCACCGCTGTGTTAGGAAACCGCTCCATAACCTGCGACCATACGCTCAGGTTATTTTTATAGGATGTGCCCAGGTCGCCGTGAAGCATATTAATCATATAATGTCCGTAACGGACCAGCAGAGGGTCGTTGAGTCCCAGCTCCTCCCTCTTCATGGCCAGCGCCTCGGCTGATGCCTGGTCACCCAGGATGATTGCCGCCGGGTCGCCCGGTGACAGGTTCAGAATGAAAAACACAATGAACGTCACGCCGATAATGACCGGAATCAGCATAAGCAGTCTTTTTAACACATACTTGTACATTTTTCTCTCTCCAATCCTCGTATATTTGCTGCATTAACGCAGCGAAGCAAAATACATATTTCACAACCCCGCACAGGGGTTTGAAACCAAAATAATAAAAAAGAAGCCTTAGGATTTGAAACTCCCTCGCTTCATTCAAATTATAAAACAATATATCAAAATTGTCAACAATCATTGTTTAAATTTTACACTTTAAATATTTTGTCAACATTTCTATTGTGCTTTTTTTCAAATCTATGATATACTTGTCTGTATATTAAATCTAAGTGTCTCTCTGGGGCGCACACATCCTGGAGCCGGCACATGTTTGGGAGGTAAGAAAATTTGAAACAGATTGGCGGATTTTTTACATATGAACCACTGCCCGAAACCGAGAACCATTATCTGGAAAACCTATGCCCGCCAGGAGGAAGCCTGCGCTTTTTCATGTCCGGCAGATGTGCCAACTACTATGCGCTCCAGGATATCTGCCTGTCCGACACAAAAAGAGTGGCCTATGTGCCTGTCTACACCTGCGAGACAGTCCTGGCCCCTTTTCTGAAAGCCGGCTATGAACTTTTATTCTACGATGTATCCAGGGATTTGACCCCCATTTTTGATGAAAGGGTCCTGGACCGCATCAGCGTTGTCAATCTCTGCGGCTATTACGGCTTTTGCAGCTACGACAGGGAATTTATACGGAAGTGCTCCGAACGGGGCATCATCATTGTGGAGGATACGACCCACTCCATCTTTTCAGCCGACGGTGTTGACCCTCACTGCGATTATGTGGTGGGCAGCATGCGCAAATGGATTGGAGTACCGGCTGGCGGATTCGCTATTAAGAGGAAAGGCGGCTTTTCCCTTCCCGTTCTGCCTCCTGATGAAACCCATCTTTCCATGCGCAGTATGTCCATGAGAGGCAAACAGCAGCTTCTGCAGGCAGGGACTCCCGACCCCCCGGCCATGCAGAAGTTCAATGATACCTTCTGGGACGCCGAGATGATGCTGCGCCGCATCTTTGATTCCTATGGAAGCGACCGGGATTCAGAGTACATCATCCGGCACTATGACTTTGAGCAGCTGAAACAGAGACGCCGTGCCAATTACCAGTATCTTCTGGAGCATATGCCGGAACATCCCCAGATTACCGTGATATTCCCGGTTCTTAAAGAGGGCGCTGTTCCCAGCCACTTTACCGTGTATGCAAAGGACAGGGACATGGTCCAGTCCTATCTGGCCGGACAGGGCGTCAAGACCACCACATATTGGCCCCAGGGCCCCATGGTGGACACCGAAGGCCATGGCGACGCGGACTACATCTACAGCCATGTCCTTTCCTTTACCTGCGACCAGAGATATGGAACTGAGGATATGGAATATATATGCAGACAGATAGAGGGGATGCCTGAAGAGTAAGAGCTGAAACATAGAGGAAGCATATGAATTAAAAGTATGAACCGACAGTATGATCGAACACATACATATATTTAAAAAGCGGAAATACGGGAACGTGATACAATCGTCTTCACGTCCTGCATTTCCGCTTTTGCACATCCGCTTTTATTTTTTGTCCCTGTGCATCCGCAATTACACATGATAAAACAGTTCCTGGTTCTTCATCTTCATTCCGATCCTGTAAATTCTCTCGCCGTTGGCTATGTAGTGGGTATTGATTGCGCTCCTGGACTGTTCCAGGTTTCCCCGCTGCAGGATTTCCAAAAGCCATTTATGCTCCAGATAGTTATTTCCCCGCCGTCCTGCCTGGGCAGCAATGTCCTCCTGGTCCAAATCCACCTGTTCTTCAGACACATACCCGTTGATTTGCTTGATGGTATAGAACATGGCTCCGTTTAAGGGGCTTAGTGTCTCCCACAGACTGGTCAGACGCTCCATCTGGCCTGATAATAAAATCTGTTTATGGAATATCTCATCATACTGGATGATTTTCCCCATGTCGTCCTCTGACACTGCCTCCTTCATGGCCAGCACCGCGTCCTCCATGAGAAAAATGCTGTCGCTCAGGAGACGGCCCCCGCACCGCTCCAAAGCCAGGTTTTCCAGGTTGCCCCGCAAAAAGAATATCTCATAGGCATCCTTAGGCGAAAGCATGGTGACAGAGTACCCTTTATTGGTCTCATAATCCAGAAACCCTTCGTACATCAGCTGCTTCAGCGCATCCCGCACCGGTCCCCGGCTCATCCCCAGCGTTACAGCTATATCATTTTCAACCAGCTTTTCTCTCTGAGCCAGCTTTCCCTGAAGAATCTGCTCCCTCACATAATCTGCTGCCACCTCTGAAAGACTTCTTTTTTTTTCCTTATCCATTACAATCCCCGCTCCTAGCACTGCTCTTTAACCTGTCCATTATAACGTAGGCCCTGCGCAAATGTCAAAGGATTTTCAATACCCATGATATTTTATGATGATATTCTATGCGTCGGTTCAGACGGTTCAACTTACCACAGCAGTTCCGATCACAATTCCTTTCCCAGTGCAACCGCCAAATCCAGTATCGTCTGCTTTACATCCCTCTGGCTCTCATTGGCCAGACTCCGCATCTCCCACACGTCATTATCCAGATTGTCCGCGCTGTAAAAAAGCTGGCTGACAGACCGGTTCCTGAAACGGGCCAGGGCCGCCTGCCGTCCCATCCGGTTTTTGGACAATATCCACCGGGTTAAAGACCGCTTCCTTTGCTCTGTCAAATTCCTCCAGTTTCATAGAACATCTCCTTTCCCGCCCTCTTACCAAAAGGGCGGGGATTCACCTCATCCCCGCCGCGCTCCGGCCGCTCCCGGCCGCATCTGCTGTCATAACTGTTGTCAATTCAGATATTTCTTTACATACATTCCCGTATAGGACACCGGACAACGGGCCACTTCCTCCGGTGTTCCCTTTGCAATCACCGTTCCGCCCTTGTCCCCGCCTTCCGGACCAATGTCGATGATATAATCCGCTGTCTTGATTACATCCAGATTGTGCTCAATAACCACAACCGTGTTGCCTCCCTCCGACAGCCTGTGAAGTATATCAATCAGCTTATGGACGTCTGCGAAATGAAGTCCGGTGGTGGG
>OLVT01000301.1_pt1 | contig 56242 bp, 43 predicted proteins | sample 1673241 | NCBI WGS metagenome assembly OLVT01 (sample SAMEA3178936, study PRJEB25190) | human gut metagenome | biome: human gut; feature: human-associated habitat; material: faeces | place: Austria | collected 2013
AAGGGAAACGGGAGTTAAGAGGGTAGAAACCGCAGGTGTCTACCCTCTTGCCCCCAGCGGGCAGCATAATAGATAACGAAAAAGCCACCGAAAACACGTTTCGATGGCTTTTCTCATTACTTGTCCAGATTGAAACGCTTCTTGAAGCGATCAACACGTCCGCCGGTGTCTACCAGCTTCTGCTTACCCGTGAAGAAGGGGTGGCACTTGGAGCAAACGTCAACGACGATGTTCTCCTTAGTGGAGCCGGTCTCAATGACATTGCCGCAGGCACAGCGGATCGTGGTCTGCTTGTAGTCGGGATGGATGCCCTGTTTCATGTTGTTTCACCTCTTTCCACGGATATGTTTACATATCTCCAACAGTCGTAAATTTATCTTACCACATGTTTTCCGAAAATGCAAGCATTATTTTTCATAAATCAGATTTTCTTCTTTCCAGCCCTCGAGCACGGGAATCATGGACGCAGCAAGCTGCTTTGCGCCTGCCAGATCGTGCAGCAGATAATTGCCGCACTCAATGCGGCTCGCGCCCGGAATCTCGCCCTCGTAAGCGGCGATAAACGCCATGCTCTCCTGCACGAGCGCAATCGCATCCGACGGCTTCATATCGCGCACAAGGAAGTAGAAGCCGGTCTGACAGCCCATCGGACCGCAGTAGATGATCTGATCGGCAAACTTCGAGTTGCGTGCATACGTTGCAAACAGGTGCTCGAACGTATGCCCCGCCGCAGGCTGGATGTAAGTGCCCGCATTCGGGTACACCATGCGGATATCATAGGTGGTGATGTCACCGTCGATACGCGAGGTATACATACCCGGCTTCAGTTTGTCATGGTTTACTTCAAAGCTGGCAATTCGTTTCATGCCTTTGCCTCCCTTTCAACACCAAGGAATCGGAGCTCCGTGCGGTATTCGCGCCAGAGCAGAATATACGAGATAAAGAATGCTGCGATCTCTGCAATCGGGAATGCATACCATACCGCATTCAGGCCGAACTGCTGACCCAGCAGCCATGCCGCCGGAAGGATAACGACCAGCTGACGGCAGACAGACACGATCAGGCTGTTCATGCCGCGTGCGGTTGCCTGAAACAGCGTGGAGTTGATGATGCCGAACGCCGCGCCGAGGAACGACAGGCTGATGGTCTTGAGCGCCGGAACGCCGACCTCAAGCATCTCCTGTGCTGCCGCCGCATCGGACTTGTCCACAAACAGCATGAGCATCTGCTCGGGCAGCAGCTGGAACAGCGCCAGACCAAGCGCCATAATGACAACAGCCGCCGTCAGCGTGATCTTGTACGCCCCCATCAGACGCTTGCGGTTGCGTGCGCCGTAGTTGTAGCCCATAACCGGCAGCGCACCCTGATTGAGTCCGAATACCGGCATAAAGACGAAGGTCTGCAGCTTGAAATACACACCGAGTACGTTGACCGCCGTCTGCGAGAAGGCGATCAAAATGCCGTTCATGCCCGCCGTCATAACGGAAACGACGCTCTGCATGACAATACCCGGCAGGCCGACACGGTAAATGTCCTTGATCGTCTGTCCGCGCCACTTGAACTCGCGCATGTTGACATTCAGCACCTTCTGATGACGGAACACGCCCCACAGACCAAGCGCCATGCCGAAGATCTGGCCGATAACGGTCGCGAGCGCCGCACCGCGAATACCCATCTCCGGGAACGGACCGATACCGAAGATCATCAGCGGGTCAAGGATGATGTTGATGATCGCACCGGTCAAACCCTGACACATCGGGATGATCATGTTGCCGCCGGACTGCTGGATCTTCTCGCACATCATCGAGATCATAACAAAAATACTCATGCCGACCGCAAGGTGCGAATACTGGATAGCGTAAGCCGAAACCGCCTCGCTCGCACCGAATGCGCCGACGAATACACCCGAAAATCCCCAGCCGAGGATGAAGAATGCGATGCCGCCAACAACCGCCAGCGCAACACCGTGCTCTGCCGCCGAGTCCGCGTGCTTCTGGCGCTTTTCGCCCAGACGGCGTGCAATCAGTGAGTTTACGCCGACACCGGTGCCGACACCGATCGCCACGACCAGCATCTGCAGCGGATATACGAGCGAAACCGCCGCCAGCGCATCCTGCGAATACTTGGCCACGAAGATACTGTCCACGATATTGTACAGCGCGTTGATGATCATGGAGATCATTGCCGGCAACGCCATCGAGAAGATCAGCGGGCCCATTTGGGCGGTTCCCATTTTATTCTGTTGTTCCAAAAATTTCAGCCTCCCAACGTAAAAGGAAGCCGCGTTAGGATTTCTAACGCAGCTCCATACTCTCTTTCCTATATATAATAGGATATGATGCGTTATATTGCAAGTGTTTTTTACAGTTTATCCGCAAGTTCGGCAAAGGAATGCTCGACGAACACATCGCTGACCTGCCGGAGCGTGTCTTCGCCCTCCGCGTAGGCGGGCTCTGCCATGCCGCAGAGCGCAAAACCGGCTTTTTTCGCCGTTACGCCCGCATACGGCGCATCCTCGAACACCATGCACTCCTCTGCCGTCAGGCCGAGACGGCGGGCGGCTTCAAGATAAATGTCTGGCTCGTACTTGGGCACACCTACGTCCTCGATGGTGAGCATGAACTCGAAATACTTCATCATGTCGCGGTCGATGAGCGCCTTCTCCGCGTGGCGGCGTGCCGTCAGTGTAGCGATAGCCATTTTGATGCCGCGTGCGCGCAGACCTTCGAGAAAGTCGATCACGCCGTCCTTCGGCCGGGCAATCGTCTCGTAGCGCGAGGTGATCATCTCGTCCATGCCGTCGAGCATCTGCTGCTGGGTCAGCGGCAGGTTTGGATAGCGTTTCAGAAAATACTCCGCGACCTGCGGCTGGGAAAAGCCCTCGCATACCGCGTAGTCTGCGTCTGTGATGTGAACGTCGAACTGCGCAAGGTAGCGCTGTGTCAGTCGTTTCCAGACCGGCATGGAGTCCAAAAGCGTGCCGTCCATGTCGAAAATTGCACCTTTGAAATTCTGCATTGGTTTTGTTCCTTTCGAGAACGTATATCGTAGGGCGTGACGACCTCGACACGCCGCCTTTTCAGCAACTGCACATGATTTACACGGCGCGCCGAGTCGTCGCGCCCTACGGATGGTTGGTTATTTGGTTTTGCGGTCGATAAACTGCGGTCTGAGCTTGGAATAGATGATCTTCTGCTCACTGTACAGGCCGTAGTAGCCGGAGAGCATATACGAGATGGCGATGACCAGCGCGAACAGCGCAAGGCTCTGACCGCCGAACAGCTCATACGCCAGCAGAATGGATGTGAGCGGCGAATTGGTCACGCCGCAGAACACAGCCGTCATGCCGAGACCGGCCGCAAAGGACGGCGCCAGACCGAAAAATCCGCCGTAGGCGGCGCCGAAGGTCGCACCGATGAACAACACGGGCACGATCTCACCGCCTTTATAGCCGACGCCGATGGTAATCGCCGTCAGCACCAGCTTGAGGAAAAACGCCTCGTAGGCCGCATGACCGGCAATCGCGCGTTCAATGACCTGCATGCCTGCACCGTTGTAGTCTCGGGTGCCGAGCAGCAGGCTGATGAGCACAACGACAGCACCGCCGACCGCGATGCACGCATACTGATTCGGCAGAAAATGCTTGAACAGATGGCCGATTTTATGGAAGATGATGCACACGAGCACACTCAGTCCGGCGCAGACCACGCCGAACGCCACCAGCTTTACAATAAGCAGCACATCTGTATTTTCCGGCACACCGGAGAGCGTAAACGCGGTCGTGCCGCCGCCAAGCCGCAGCGCTACCTGATGCGCGATCACGCTCGCGAGGATGGACGGAAACAGCGCCGCGTAGTACATTACGCCCACGCTGATAACCTCCATTGCGAACACGCTCGCCGCAAGCGGTGTGCCGAACAGTGCCGAAAAGCACGCCGCCATACCGCACATGGTAATCGTGCGGGAATCCTTGTCGTCCAGGTGCATCAGATGTCCGATATTGCCCGAAATCGCACCGCCGAGCTGCAGCGCCGCACCTTCTCGTCCGGCAGATCCGCCGCAAAGGTGGGTCAGCACCGAGGTAATGAAGATGCTCGGAGCAAGCCGCAGCCGCACCGGATGATCCTGCCGCACCGAGGTCAGGATAAAGTTAGTGCCGCGCTCAAGCGGCATATCCATTTTACTGTACCAGAACGCGATGAAAACACCGATCAGCGGCAGAAAATACAGTGTCCAGCTCTGCTCCTGCCGGGTTTCGGTCGCCCATTCAAGCGCGTGCTCAAACGCCGCGCCGACCGCGCCGATGACCACGCCAATGATTACCGCAAACAGGCACCATCTCGCAAAAATGCTGATATTATGCCGCATGCGGTACCACGAGCCGTACAGCTGCCGCAGCAGACGGCGTCCCGGCTTGTTATTCTGAGGCATAGCGCCCCTCCCCCTTCATGCAATCTCATTTCCGATAAGAATTGCCCCGCAGAAATAACCTGTGGGGCAATTTGTGAGTAAACTATGCTTATTTGCTCGTAGATGAGGTTTCCTTGAGCACAACATCGTGTGCGCCGCCCTCGACGATCGAGGTTGCGGATACCAGCGTGATCTTTGCCTTCTTCTGGAACTCCGGAATGGACAGAGAGCCGCAGTTGCACATGGTGGAACGTACCTTGCTCAGGGTCAGGCCGAGGTTGTCCTTCAGCGAGCCTGCGTACGGAACGTAGGAGTCAACGCCTTCCTCGAAGGACAGCTTCTTGTCGCCGCCCATGTCGTAGCGCTGCCAGTTGCGGGCACGAGCAGAACCCTCGCCCCAGTATTCCTTCATATAGCTGCCGTTGATGTTGACCTTGTTCGTCGGGGACTCGTCAAAACGAGAGAAGTAGCGGCCGAGCATGAGGAAGTCAGCGCCCATAGCCAGCGCCAGCGTGCAGTGGTAGTCGTGAACGATACCGCCATCCGAGCAGATCGGAATATAGATGCCGGTCTCCTCGAAATACTCGTCACGAGCGGCTGCGACCTCGATCAGAGCGGTAGCCTGACCGCGGCCGATGCCCTTCTGCTCACGGGTGATGCAGATGGAGCCGCCGCCGATGCCGACCTTGATGAAGTCCGCGCCGGCCTCAGCGAGGAAGCGGAAGCCCTCACGGTCAACAACGTTGCCCGCGCCGACCTTTACACTGTCGCCGTACTTTGCGCGTACCCAGGACAGGGTGCGGCTCTGCCACTCGGAGAAGCCCTCGGAGGAGTCAATGCAGAGAACGTCTGCGCCCGCCTCAACCAGTGCCGGAACACGCTCTGCGTAGTCGCGGGTGTTGATGCCTGCGCCGACTACATAACGCTTGTGCTCATCGAGCAGTTCAAGAGAGTTTGCCTTGTGGCTGTCGTAGTCCTTACGGAATACCATATAAACAAGGTGCTGCTTGTCGTCTACCAGCGGCAGAGAGTTCAGCTTGTTGTCCCAGATGATGTCGTTTGCGATCTTGAGGCTGGTATCTGCCGGAGCGGTGATCAGCTTGTCAAACGGAGTCATGAACTCCTCAACCTTAACGCTGCGCTCCATGCGGGAAACGCGGTAGTCGCGGCTGGTGACAATGCCGAGCAGCTTGCCGTTAGCGGTGCCGTCATCGGTAACAGCCATGGTGGAGTGACCGGTGCGCTCCTTCAGCTTGAGGACTTCCTCAAGGGTGGTGTCCGGCTTTACGTTGGAGTCGGATACGATGAAGCCTGCCTTGTAGTTCTTTACGCGGGAAACCATGGCAGCCTCGCTCTCGATCGACTGCGAACCGAAGATAAAGGAGATACCGCCCTCCTGCGCCAGTGCGATTGCCATACGATCATCCGATACCGCCTGCATGATTGCGGAAACCATCGGAATGTTGGCATACAGCGCGGATTTCTCGCCCTTTTTGTACTTAACGATTGGTGTGCGCAGGCTTACGTTCGCCGGCATGCACTCCGCAGAGGAATACCCCGGTACCAGCAGATATTCGTTAAAGGTATGCGAAGGTTCACTGAAATAATACGCCATTTCGTCGTTCTCCTTTTCTCCAAATAGGTCGTTTTTGATAGTTAAGTTTATTATATCCTTTTTGCCCTGTAAAGTAAAGCGGGCATATGACGGTTTTTCACGATTTTTGCCGCATGCGTGTTATGCAATCCGTGCAATAAACTGTCGTGAAACTACAGTTTCGCCGACAAGCAGGATACGGACCGTGGGCCGTTCCAAAGTCATCCGAAAGTTCCCATACGGAAACTTTCTCCCTCTCAGGGTGTAAAACCTGCGCTATCCTTGCGCGGATTCTTGGACGCGCTGCGCCGATACATGCTCCCGGTTTGCTCTCATTAAACATTTTTAAGGATAGAGGCCTACGGGCTACGAATTTGCACAGTAAATTCTATTTTATGCGCGCTATCGCGCGCATGATCTTAATTGATATAGCCTGTTTCTTTTCGATAGATTAGAGATAGAAAAATCCGCAGACGTTCCCGTCTGCGGATTTTTCATTTGGAAATGAGGAATGAATGATGGTGGCATATTGAAGTCCTGCGGAGCCGTCCGGTATTTTTCCGGTGCCCCTTCGCTTTTGTTGTACTCAATTTACCATCGTGCGGCCGCGATGTCAATGCATGCAAATGAATCTTAACACGCTCTTAACTGCCGGGCGGTCAAATGCTGTCAGTCCTCGTCAAGCGACACCCATTCGGTATCGCCGGTGTGGAAAAAGTACAGCACGCAGGCGCGGACCGGTCTGCCGTAAATCTCATGCACGGCACGCGCGTAGGCGGCCAGCTGCGGACGGTACTGCTCGGCTCTCTCGACCGCACCGCCCTTCTTGATGCGGTCGGTCTTGAAGTCAAGGATAACAAAGCCGTCCCTGGTTTCGATCAGGCAGTCGATAACACCCTGCAGGAGCACGTTTTCCTCGGGTGCGTCCGCCGCAACCGGAAAATACGCTTGCGCCGGAACGAGCACGGAGAACTTGAACTCACGCCGCACCTTGTTTTCCGCCATAAAGGTTTTGTACAGGTCGGAGGCGAAAAACCGCTCGATCTTGCGTTTATCCACAGCATGCGCCTGTTCTGTGGACAAAATCTTCTTTTTCGCCAGACGGTTCAGCTCGTTTTCCACGCCGTTCGGCGCACAGGCAGCGTCAAAGTCGCAGAACTGCATGAACAGGTGGTGCGCTGTGCCAATCTCGGCAGGTGTCAGCTTTTTTTCTCCCTGCTCGAACAGCGGCGCGCGCAGCTGCACCTCCTTCCGCGGAGGCGGTGTCTCCTCGGCGGCCTCGTCTGCGCGGTAGCCGCGGCCGACACCGGTGGCGGTCAGCTTACTCGGCAGATCCGCGAGGTAAGCATGCGGGTAGTCGAAGTGCGGCTGCACGGTGCAGTCGCCGGTCTCCCTGTCCTCGAAACGCAGGATTTCAGTTTCCTGCGGCTGCAGGTCGCTCGGATAATACACCTTGAGCGTGAATGCATCATTGTCCGTGCCGTGCTCGGGCACCTCAGGCGCATACTCCTCGCGGAACGCACGCGCGCACGGATGCCGCAGCAGCGGTGTCAGAATCCACGCAAGCGGCGTGCGCGCCGCGCCCATGGCGTACTGCGGCAGCTCATCGAGCGATGCCAGCAGCGACCATTTTTTCAGCGAATTCCGCAGGCTGCCGGTGGCTGCCGTCAGAATCAGTTTTTCCTTGGCGCGCGTCATCGCTACATATAATACGCGCAGCTCTTCGGATATCATCTCGCGGCTCATCTGCACCGAGACCGCAATGCGCTCGGCGGTGTCGTACTGCACACCGCGGTCACGGTCGCGGCACTTGCTGCCGAAGCCAAGGTTCTGGTGCACGAGCACCGGCTCCTTGAGGTCGCTGTCGTTGAACTGCTTGGCGCAGTCTGCCACGATAACGACCGGAAATTCCAGTCCTTTGGACTTGTGGATGGACAGAATGCGGACCGCACCGCCGGTGGCCTCAGCACCGACCGTCTGGAAATCCTCGCCCTGCTCGAGCATGCCGCGCAGCAGGCGCACAAAGTCAAACAGGCCGCGGAAGCCCTGTCCCTCAAACGAGCGCGCCCGCTCGAAGAATGTCAGCAGGTTGCTCTGGCGCTGTGCGCCGTTCGGCAGCGCGCCGTACAGGCCGAGTGCGCCGGTCTGATCGTAAATCTCCCACAGCAGGCGGTACACCGGCTGATCGCACGCAAAGGTGCGCAGAAAGTCCAGCCGCTGCAGAAAGGTTTCCACCTTCGGGAAATCCGTTCTCGACTGCAGAAGCGCGTCATAATAGCTGATCTTGCGATCCACAAGGCGAATATCTGCCAGTTCCTGCTCGGTAAAGCCGAACAGCGGCGAGCGCATCACACCGATAAGGTCAACGTCCTGCCTCGGATTGTCAATGACGCTGAGCAGCGACACCATCGTGCCGACCTCGGCAGTCTCCAGCAGGCCGCCGCGCTGCTCGGCGCTGGCTGTTACGCCGATGCGCTCCAGCTCCGCAATGTAGGTCGGCGCCTTGTTTTTCGGCGAGCGCAGCAGTATTACGATGTCACCCGGCGTGACCGGACGCAGCCTTCCGGTCTGCTTGTCCGTCACCGGAAAGCCTTCATCGAGCAGCGCACGAATGCGCTTCGCGGCAAGCCGCGCTTCGAGTTCGGTCTTGTCCGGCGCATCATCGTCCTCGCCGAGTCCATCCGCATCCACGAGCAGGACTTCGGTCTTGTACCGCTCGTTTCCGGCCTCCGGATAGTAGTCCGCACCGAGGTGCAGCGCCTCCTTGTCCGTGTACGCGAGGTCGCCCACGGTCTCGCCCATGACGGCAGCAAACAGGTAGTTGCACGCGTCCAGCACAGCCGCCCGCGAACGGAAATTCTGCCCAAGGACAACACGGCGCGGCTGCCCGTCGGCGGCATCCGCCGCCTCACCGAAGCTGCGGTATTTCTCAAGGAAAATGGACGGGTCCGCCAGTCGAAAGCCGTAAATGCTCTGCTTGACGTCACCGACCATGAACAGGTTGGTCTCGTCTCTGGAGAGTGCGCGGAAGATGGCATCCTGCACGGCGTTGGTGTCCTGATACTCGTCTACCGCAATTTCAGTGAACTGCTCGGACATGGTTTTCGCCAGTGCGGACGGCTTGCCGTCTGTGTACAGCAGACGCACGGCAAAGTGCTCCAAATCGTTGAAATCCGCAGCATTTCTTGCACGTTTCGCTGCCGTAAAGGCATCATCGAAGGCGTTTACCATGTCGATGAGCGCGAACAGCGCGGGTGCTGTCAGGCCGCGGTCGTACTCCGCTTCTTCTGCGGTGACGGTCAGCCATTTCTCCCGAATATTATTGGCAACGCCCTTCCACTCCTCGCGCATGGCCTTGATCTGCTCGAGGAACGCCTTGTCCTCAAATTTTCTCGCGGCCTTGAGTCGGTCAAACGAAATCGACCGGGCAGCCTTCACGCAGTCGTCCCAGCTGCCGTTATACAGCGCATCGAGCAGACGCTCGGCCTGATTTAAGTCGCTCGTCAGCGCGGGCAGATAGTTGTCCGCCAGCTCGTCAATGCCGGTCAATTCATCCACAGCCATGTGCAGAAATGCCGCACCGTGCTGTGCCGCCGACCTTGCCTGCTCGCGCAGAACACGGCCGTGCGGCGTGTCCATGCCGCGCGTGTACAACCCCGCACGCACGTCTTCAAGGAACGCCCGCGGATCGGGATGCGCCTGAATCTTCTCGTAGGTGCCGAGAATAACCTCGCCCAGCTTTTTATCGTCGCGCCCCGCCGTCAGCAGGTCACAGAGCGCGAAAAACTTCTCGTCCGCCTGCTCGTAGGCCGTGTCGAGCACTTCTTCGAGCACCTCGGCGCGAAGCAGCTTGCCCTCGTTTTCGTCCATCAGGCGAAAGTCGGGCGCGATGCCGAGCACCGCCGCCTGCTCGCGCGCGAGCGACAGGCACAGCGCATGCACAGTCGTGATTTTCGCGCGGTGCACGAGGAACAGCTGCCGCCGCAGACGGGTATCCCGCGGGTTTGCGGCTACGGCCGCACCGAGGGCCGCACCGATTCGCTCACGCATTTCGGCTGCCGCTGCATTGGTAAAGGTAACCAGCAGCAGGCGGTCGATATCGACCGGATCGTTCTCGTCCGTCAGCCGCCGAAGCACACGCTCGGTCAGCACGGCTGTCTTGCCCGAGCCGGCTGCCGCCGAAACCAGCAGTGCACCGCCGCGGTCGTCGATCGCGGTCTGCTGATCAGGTGTCCACTTCGGCATTGTCGTCCCCTCCTAACTGCTCCCAGAATTCCTTGTCCTTGATATTTTTCAGCCAGCGCACCTTGTCTCCGGCGGTCTCATCGAACCGGCAGGCTGCCCGGAAATCACACCATTCGCAGTAGCTGCGGTCGGTCTTGCGCGGGTCGGCTTCAATGCTGCCGTTTCGCAGAGCCTGTCCCATTTCGAGCAGCTTTTTCTGCGTGTAGCGTGCCAGTCTGCCGAATTTCGCCAGATCGGCTACCGCAGACTTGGCGGCAAGCGTCGGCTCATCCTCGCCCTTCCTGGTCTTGATAGACACCGGAATAAACCGTCCGTCACCCTCCAGACCGTGCTCCATCGCCTCGAGCAGCGACATATCGTCGCTCAGCAAACCCGAACGCCGCAACGCCTTATCGCGCAGGATGCGCAGCCCTTCCTCGTCCGTGTCGCGCGCCGCGTCCGGCAGCTCATCGCGCACCGGAACGTACAGCACGCCCGCCGGTACGATTTCGTTCAACTCGGCAGTCAGGCGGGCACGATAGCGGTCAAGACCCTCCTGCTGCAGCGCGTACAGATAGATGATAAGCTGCATGTTGAGTCCATACCAGATGTCGGACAGCGAAAATGACTTTTTTCCGCTTTTATAGTCCATAACGCGCAGATAGAGGCGGCCGTTTTTGATGTAGCCGTCCACGCGGTCCACCTTGCCGGAGAGTGAAACCGACACATCGCCGTCCTCACACTGCACGGGCGGCAGGTCGCCGCTGCGCGAGAAGTCCAGCTCATAGTCGATCGGCGCAAAGTCGGATACGCGCAGTTCTTCGATCACGTTGTCGAGGATCTGCTCCACGGCGCGCACCAGTCGGCGGAACAGGTACTGGAAACGCGCGGTTTTGTTCTCCAGGCCGCCCAGTTCCTCCGCGACATACTGCCGTACCGCTTCACGGCAGGCTTTGCGCACGGTCGGCTGATCGGCATGGGCGGCGCCGCCCTCGCACTTTCCAAGAGCATTCAGCGCATGCTCGAGCACATAGTGGATGAACGTGCCGGTCGAGAGCGCATCAAACTTCGCCACGCGGCGCGGCTTGGCCTTCAAACCATACTGCATAAAGAATGCAAACCGGCAGGAATAGAACGTATCCACACGCGAAGCGGTCAGATTGAGGCTTTTTCCGTACAATCCGTCAATCGTGTGCGGACTGCTCAGCGGTCCTCTGCCGCGCCGCTGCGCCTGCGCGTTTTTGACTCGCTCATCATCCTTATAGTAGTCATAGGCAGCCCGCACGGCGGCTGTCCGGTCGCCCGAAAGATACGCGCACGCGAGTTCGACCGCCGGTCGTTCCGCCTGCAGGCGGTCACGCACGGTCTCCGTCCGATGGGTGGAAAACGGCACATCCGGCAGCAATTCGCACACTGTGTTTACGAAGTAGGACGGCCGCGTTTCACCGCCGCCTGCATCGATGGTGTGATACGTCAGCAGCAGCTCGTCCGTCGGGCACGCGAGTGCTCGATAGAGCGTTTCCTGCTCCATCAGCAGGCGTTCCTCGCCGTAGGCTTTGAGTTCCACGCCGAGCGCATCCATTTTGTCACGGTCCATGTCGCTCAGCAGCGAGGTAGAGGACGGGGTTTTCGGTATCAGGCCGTCGTTGACGCCCAGCAGGATGACATATTTCGCATTTTCCGTACACGCACGCTCGATGCTGCCGCAGGTCACGCGGTCGAGCGAAACCGGAATCGTGCCTACATCATACTCGCCGAGCACCAGCCGGAACAGCTGCGCGAAACGGTCGAGCGTCAGCGGCATATCACCGCACACCCATGCAAACTGCTCCATCGCAGAAACCAGGATTTCCCACAGCTGGCGGTACTCGTCGGCCAGCTGCAGACGGCCCGCCTGCTCATGTCCGGCGGCGCGGTCAATCATGCGCTGCGGCGCATCCACCGCGAGAAGAAATGCATAGAGCGCACGCACGCAGTCGCCTGCAGGCTGCTCACCTGCAAGTGCCTCGCGCAGTGCGGAGAACGGCGCGATTGCTCGTTTGCGGAGTATGTTCAGCTCGGCAAGCTGTGCCTTCGCGTTCTCGTCGATGGACAGACCGTAGCCGTCCGGATGCTCGGTCCACTCGCGTTCCCAGGCTCCGCCGCGGATGTTCCAGGTGAGCACATAGTTCTCTAATTTGTCAATTTCATCCCAATCTAAGCCCGCGAGTCCGGTCTTGAGACAGGAGAACAGATCTTCATATCGGAAGTGATTTCGCACCGCTTCCAGCGCATTCGTGACCAGCGCCATCGGCGGACGAGACAGCAGATCCGGCTTTTCCGCGAGGAACACCGGAATGTCGTACCGCGCCATCGCCATTGCAAGGAACGCGCTGTACGGCTCGATATCGCGTGCCGCAACCACAAAATCGCGGCAGCGCGCGCCTTCGTCCCGCACCTTGCGCCGAATGTAAGCCGCTGCGTGCTCACACTCGTCAAACGGTGAAGCCGCCTCGTACAAACGAACGCCAGCCGCGCTCTCCTGCGGGGTGCGCACCGGCAGCAGGCTTTCGCGTTCGAGCGCAGCCAGTCCCGCCGGTCGAGCCACCTTGCTTTCGCCCAGTTCGATGCGCTCGACTGTCTGGTTATGATGCTTTGCCATCCGGGTTAATTTCTGCACTGTTTTACAGCCGGTAAGGAAAATCTCCGGGTAATTCGTATCGCAGGTTACCGCCGCAGAGAGCGGCACACCTGCCGCCAGCATGGCATCAACTACTGCACTTTCCTGCACGGTAAAGCCGAGAAATCCATCCAGATAGACCGCTGCGCCGTCCAGCGTGTGACTTTCTGCCAGACGGTCGCGCAGGTGTGTCAGCCGGTCTCTCGGGTCGGGCAGGGACTCCTCGCACAGGCGCTCATATGCCGTCAAAATCTGTGCAAGGTCGGACAATTTTTCTGCAAGTACAGCGTCCTCACTCTCCTCGGCAGCCGCAAACAGCGTCTCCGGTGCGACTGCACAGGTTTTGCACTCGTCGATCAGCCGCAGCGCCTCCTGCAGCAGCTCCGGCTTGTCTGCCAGACCCTTCCACGCACTCAGCCCGCCCTGCACACGGCGTGCCGCCTCCTGCAAGGTCAAAAGCTGACCTGCCGGCGTCAGCATCTGCTGTGCCAGTCCGCCGACCTCAGAGAACACACGGTCAGCCAATCGTGAGAACGTCAGCACCTCGGCCGTGCGTGCGCCGTGGTTGTGCGTGGCTGCAGCAAGCCGCCGCTCCATCAGGTGCGAGTTCAGCTCGGGCACGAGCAGAATCTGCCGTCCCTCTCCCTTTTCACTCAGCGCCGTGATCTCCCGCAGGATGGCCGTTGTCTTGCCGCTTCCCGCTCGTCCGGTCCAGATCCGCATGGCACACTCTCCTTTCGTTTCATAGCTATTTGATTATAGCACAACCGAAGCAAATTGAAAATGGATACACCCACCGCAGTGGGCGTCCAGCGAGCAACCGCCCATAGGGCGGCTCTTAGCGAGTCGGAATAGAAAACAGGAAATTATCAATAAAGACCGCGTAGTCGTTTTATACTTTTCGTGCGTTATCCGCTTATTTTTCAGTCTTTTTTAAACTTTTCCGGTGTTTTGTTTGCATTCTCATATTCTGTAAAATTATTTTTTCAAAAAACTCTTGCATTTTTCTCCGCTTGGGACTATACTCTCCTCGGGCAGAGTAATAAAGGCTTTGCCCCGCAAAACCAAATATTTGATTCTTCAGGGCAGGGTGCAATTCCCTACCGGCGGTACAGCCCGCGAGCGGATGCCATTCGGCGGAAGCATGATTCGGTGAAATTCCGAGGCCGACAGTATAGTCTGGATGAAAGAAGAATATGCGGAAAGACCTTCCGCTTGTTTGCTGTTCTGAAATGCCGATTCGGTGTTTCAGGCTTTTTATTTTCACAATGCTTTTCTCAGCGTCCCGAAGATTCTGTCTTTGGGACGTTTTGTTATGGCTGTTGCCAAACTATCGTGAAATTTTCTACAGAATTATATCAGGTGATTCTATGCAGGAGCAAAAACAGGAATATATGCGTCGGGCGCTGGCGCTGGCCCAGCGCGGAGCCGGTCACGTCAACCCGAATCCGATGGTCGGCTGCGTCATCGTCAAGGACGGAAAAATCATCGGTGAAGGCTGGCACGAGCACATCGGCGGCCTGCATGCCGAGCGCAATGCGTTCGCGCACTGCACCGAGGACTGCACGGGCGCAGACCTTTACGTCACGCTCGAGCCGTGCTGCCACTGGGGACGCACGCCGCCGTGCACAGACGCAGTCATCAAGCACAAGATCGGCCGCGTGTTCGTCGGCTGCCTCGACCCGAACCCGCTGGTAGCCGGCAAAGGCGCACAGATCCTGCGCGACGCAGGCATCGAAGTTGAGACCGGCGTGTGCGAGGACGAATGCCGCCGCGTGAATGAAGTTTTCTTTCACTACATCACGCACAAAACGCCGTTTGTGACGCTCAAGTACGCGATGACGCTGGACGGCAAAATCGCCGCGCACACCGGCGACAGCCGCTGGGTTACCGGCGAGACCGCCCGTCGTCATGTGCACGAAACGCGCAACCGGCTGCCCGCCATCATGGTCGGCATCGGCACCGTGCTTGAGGACGATCCGCTGCTCACCTGCCGCATTGACGGCGGGCGCGATCCGATCCGCGTAATCTGCGACAGCCGCGCAAGAACGCCGATCGACAGCAGAATCGTACAAACGGCGAACAAAATCCCGACCTATATCGCGGTCGTCGGTCGAAATGAGCGCACCGCTGAACTGGAACGGCACGGTGTACACATTCTCGAATGCAAAACGAAAAACGAGCGCGTAGACCTTGCCGACCTGATGCGCCAGCTCGGTGCACTCGGCATCGACGGTCTGCTTCTCGAAGGCGGCTCGGCACTTGCGTTCTCCGCACTGGAGGCCGGTGTGGTGCACCGCGTGCAGGCGTACATCGCCCCGAAAATTATCGGCGGTGCAGGCGCAAAAAGTCCGGTCGGAGGTCTGGGATTTGACAAGATGGTGCAGGCGCTTCCGCTGAAGGACGTGACCTGCATGCCGATGGACGAAGATTTCCTGATTGAAGGGAGATTGTAATGTTTACTGGACTTATCGAAGAAATCGGTACGGTGCGGCGCATCGAGCGCGGCGCAAAGGGCGCTCGGCTGACAATTGCGGCGGATACCGTGCTCGAAAATACAAAAATCGGTGACAGCATTGCCACGAACGGCGTATGCCTGACCGTGGTCGCGCTGACGGACGACAGCTTCAGCGCCGACGTGATGGCGGAGAGCCTGCGGCGTTCCGCGCTCGGCAGTCTGCAGAGCGGCTCGCCGGTCAATCTGGAGCGCGCGATGCCTGCCGACGGACGGTTCGGCGGTCATATCGTATCCGGCCACATCGACGGCACCGGCTCGGTTCTCTCGCAGCGGCGCGAGGACAACGCCGTGTGGGTAACGATCAAAACACCGGCTCCCCTGCTCCGGTACATCATCGAAAAAGGCTCGATCGCCATTGATGGTGTCAGCCTTACCGTGGCAGCTGTGACGGACACCGACTTTTCGGTCTCCATCATTCCGCACACCGGCGCACAGACCATTCTGCTCGGCAAAAAGCCGGGCGAGCCGGTCAACCTCGAATGTGATGTGATCGGCAAATACGTTGAAAAAATGCTCACGCCGCACAAATCCAGCGGTATTACGATGGATTTTCTTGCACAACACGGATTTTAACGGAGGTTTTCTCTTATGGAATATCAGTTCAATACAGTTGAAGAGGCGCTCGAAGAGCTTCGCGCCGGACACCTCATCCTCACCATTGATGACCCGGACCGCGAAAACGAGGGCGACCTCATCTGCGCGGCACAGTTTGCCACGACCGAGAACGTCAACTTCATGGCAACTCACGCCAAGGGCCTGATCTGCACACCGATGAGTGAGCAGGTTGCACTCCGTCTCGGTCTCGAGCAGATGGTAAAGGTCAACACCGACAACCACCACACCGCGTTCACGGTCTCTATCGACCATGTGGACACCACGACCGGCATTTCCGCCGAGGAACGCGGCTTTACCTGCCGTAAATGTGCGGATATCCACACCAAGCCGGAGGAGCTCCGCCGTCCGGGACACGTTTTCCCGCTTGTTGCACGCCGCGGCGGTGTGCTGACCCGCAACGGCCACACCGAGGCAACTGTCGATCTGTGCCGTCTGGCCGGACTCGAGCAGTGCGGTCTGTGCTGTGAGATCATGCGCGATGACGGCACAATGATGCGCACCTCCGAGCTGATGGAGAAGGCCAGGGAATGGGGCCTCAAGATCATCACTATCAAGGATCTGCAGGACTACTGCCGCCGCCATGACAAGCATGTTGTGCGCGAAGCCTGTGCGAAAATGCCGACCCGTTTCGGTGAGTTCCGCATCTACGGCTACGTCAACGACCTGACCGGCGAGCACCACGTTGCGCTCGTCAAGGGAGAGATCGGCGATGGCAAGAACCTGCTCTGCCGCGTACACTCCGAGTGCCTGACCGGCGACGTGTTCGGTTCCCGCCGGTGCGACTGCGGTCAGCAGCTGGCGGCAGCCATGCAGCAGATCGACAAGGAAGGCCGCGGCGTGCTGCTCTATATGCGCCAGGAAGGCCGCGGCATCGGTCTGATCAACAAGCTGAAGGCGTATGAGCTGCAGGAAAAGGGCTTCGATACCGTTGAGGCAAACGTAAAGCTCGGCTTTGCTCCCGACCTGCGCGAATACTGGATCGGCGCTCAGATCCTGCAGGACCTCGGCGCGAAGGAGCTGCGCCTGCTGACCAATAATCCGGAGAAGATTTACGGTCTGGACGGCTTCGGCGTAGAGATCGCCGAGCGCGTGCCGATTGAGATTGCACCGCAGAAGGACGACGCGTTCTACCTCAGAACCAAGAAGATTAAGATGGGACACCTCTTTAGTGAAACATTGTAAGCAATCTATCCCGCAGGGCGGGATGAGCTCACCTCGCCCTGCAATATATCTGTTCACCATATTGAAAGGAAGATTTTAAGATGAAGGTACTCGAAGGCAAGTTAGTAGCAACCAAGGGCAAGTTTGCAATCGTTGGTGCACGTTTCAACGAATTTATCGTTTCCAAGCTGATCTCCGGCGCGGAGGACACGCTGGTACGTCACGGTGTGGACACGGATGACATCACGCTCGTATGGGTTCCCGGCGCGTTTGAGATCCCGCTGGCGGCGCAGAAGCTGGCGCAGAGCGGCAAGTATGATGCAGTTATCTGCCTCGGCGCGGTTATCCGCGGCTCGACCAGCCACTACGACCTCGTGTGCAACGAGGCTGCCAAGGGCATCGCACAGGTCAACCTGCAGACCGGCGTACCGGTAACGTTCGGCGTGATTACCACTGAGAACATCGAGCAGGCCATCGAGCGCGCAGGCACCAAGGCCGGCAACAAGGGCGCAGATGCAGCGATCGCGGCTCTCGAGCTGGCAAACCTGCTGCCGCAGATCTAAAATTGTGCAGAAAAAAATGCTCTCTGAGTGTTCAGAGAGCATTTTCATTTACCATGTAAGTAATTGAGAATTAAAAATGGAGAATTATTGTACTGATCAAGCGTGTTCCCATATTAAAATCATTTGCAGATGCATAACCGTGCCATCCGAAAAGATACGGCACACATTCATTTTCCATCCTCCATTTCAATTATTATCCCGCAGACGCAAAAACCACCCGAGAAAATCTCGGGTGGTTTTCTATTTATCTCACTGCTCCCTCTCCTCCCATGAGCGCGGTCAGCTCCTCAATCCGCTCCAACGGGAACGGCGGGAACGCCACCGGCTTCATGGCGATGGACATCAGCTTCATTGGGTTATCGTCAGCCGCTGCGCGGTTGGAATGCAGTACACCGCAGCGTCGGCAGCGATGAATCACTGCACACTCACCGTTTTTGCGGACCCAGACACCGATGGCGTCCATAATGCCGCCGCAGTCGGCGGCACGGTCGCCCGGCTCATCGTCCACATGCAGGCTGGACAGGCAGTTCGGACAGTGATTCCTGTGGTCGCTCGCCGCGCCTGCCGGTACGACCGGACGGCCGCACACCCTGCAGGTGAAGCTGTCGTCACAGGCATGCGTTTTGTAATAACCCTTTTGATATTGCTTGCGTTTATTCTCCCGATTCATGGGAATTCCTCCTGAAAAGTCGATATTTTCGTCCTTTTGGGAGGTGGTTTATGGGTTCAGCCGACCTCCCGGTCAGCTTACCGAATCCAATTCACCGTATTTCTTCAAAAAGCAAAGCTCCTTTAATTATTTATCCTTAAGTGCGTCCTTTACCTTATCCCAAAAGCTCTTGCGCTTGACCTGATTCTCGTCGGTAGACGTTTCCTCGAACTCACGCAGCAGCTTTTTCTGCTTGTCGGACAGGTTCTTCGGCACCTCGATGTTTACGTGGACGTACTGGTCGCCGCGGCCGCGGCCGTTGACGTTCTGGATGCCCTTGCCTCGCATGCGGAACGTCGTGCCGGTCTGTGTGCCTTCCGGAATCTTGTACTCGATGCGGCCGTCGATGGTCGGCACCTGCAGCGTATCACCGAGTGCGGCCTGTGCGAACGAAATCGGAATATCGACATGTACATCCGGGCCGTTGCGAGTAAAGATCGGGTGCGGACGGATGGCAACCGTTACGAACAGATCGCCTGCGGGGCCGCCGTTTACGCCGGCATTGCCCTGACCGCGCTGCTGGATGGACTGACCATCGTCGATACCGGCCGGAATGTTGACCTTGAACTTACGCGTCTTGCGGACACGGCCCTGACCGCCGCACTTCGGACACGGCTTCTTGATGATCTTGCCGGTGCCGCGGCAGTTCGGGCAGGCGCCCTGCGTCTGGAACATGCCGAGCGGCGTGCGCTGGGTCTGCGTGACAACGCCGGTACCGCGGCAGTTCGGACAGGTTTCCGCCGTGGTGCCCTTTGCGGCGCCTGTGCCGCCGCAGTCGTCGCAGGACTCGATGCGCTCGATCGTGATCTCTTTCTCACAGCCGAACGCGGCCTCCTCGAAGGACAGGATCACCGTCTGACGGATGGACTCGCCGCGCTGCGGTGCGTTGCGGCGCGAAGAACGTCCGCCGCCAAAGCCGCCGCCGAAGAACGAACCGAACAAGTCGCCCAGATCGCCCATGTCAAAGCCGCCGCCGTAGCCGCCTGCACCGGCACCGCCGCCGTAGCTCGGGTCAACGCCGGCAAAGCCGAACTGGTCGTACTTGGCGCGCTTCTCCTTGTCGGACAGCACCTCGTATGCTTCGTTTACTTCCTTGAACTTATCCGCAGCCTCCGGATTATCCTTGTTGAGGTCCGGGTGGTACTTGCGCGCCAGCTTGCGGTATGCCTTTTTCAGCTCATCATCACTTGCGCCCTTCTGTACGCCGAGCACTTCATAATAATCTCTTTTATCAGCCATAAAAAATCATCCTATACACAGGGATAGGCGCACCAAAGTGCGCCTCTCCATTAGAGTGGAGTGTGGAGAGTGAAGAGTGAGGAGTTTTTCTCTCCACTCTTCACTCTTCTATCTTCACTCTTGCTTATTACTTGTTGTCGTCGTCCTTAACCTCGGTGAAGTCAGCGTCTACAAAGTCGCCCTGCTGGCCGCCCTGTGCGCCTGCACCCTGAGCGCCGCCCATGTTCGGGTCGCCCTGCGGTGCCTGCTGCTGATAGATCTTGCCGGCCAGATCGGAGAACTTCTTGGACAGACCCTCGGTTGCAGCCTTGATCATATCGGTATCGGTGCCCTTGAGTGCTTCCTTAACCTTTTCAATCTCAGCCTGAACGCCGCTCTTCTCGTCTGCGGACAGCTTGTCGCCCAGATCGGTCAGTGCCTTCTCGGACTGGAATACCAGCTGCTCAGCGTTGTTGCGAACCTCAACTGCTTCCTTGTTCTTCTTATCCTGCTCAGCGTACTGCTCAGCCTCGTGCATTGCCTTGTCGATCTCGTCCTGAGACAGATTGGTGGATGCAGTGATGGTGATCTTCTGCTCCTTGCCGGTGCCGAGGTCCTTAGCGGATACGTTTACGATACCGTTTGCGTCGATATCGAAGGTAACCTCGATCTGAGGAATGCCGCGCGGTGCCGGAGCGATGCCGTCGAGGGTGAAGCGGCCGAGGGTCTTGTTGCCTGCAGCCATCTCGCGCTCGCCCTGCAGAACGTGAATCTCAACGGACGGCTGGTTATCAGCTGCGGTGGAGAAGATCTGGCTCTTCTTGGTCGGGATGGTGGTGTTGCGGTCGATCAGCTTGGTGCATACGCCGCCGAGGGTCTCAATACCGAGGGACAGCGGAGTTACGTCGAGCAGCAGCACGTCCTTGACCTCGCCGCCGAGAACGCCGCCCTGGATGGATGCGCCGATTGCTACGCACTCGTCCGGGTTGATGCCCTTGAAGCCTTCCTTGCCGGTGATGCCCTTAACAGCCTCCTGTACAGCCGGAATACGGGTGGAACCGCCAACCAGCAGGACCTTGGACAGATCGGAAGCGGACAGACCAGCGTCGCTCATAGCCTGACGAACCGGGCCCATGGTGCGCTCTACGAGGTCTGCGGTCAGCTCGTTGAACTTTGCACGGGTCAGGGTCAGCTCGAGGTGCTTCGGGCCGGTAGCGTCAGCCGTGATATACGGCTGGTTGATGGAGGTCTGGCTCATGCCGGACAGCTCGATCTTTGCCTTCTCAGCAGCTTCCTTCAGGCGCTGCATAGCCATACGGTCGTTCGACAGGTCAATGCCGTTGGACTTCTTGAACTCGTCAACCATCCAGTCGATGATGCGCTGGTCGAAGTCATCGCCGCCGAGGTGGGTATCACCTGCGGTGGACAGAACCTCCAGAACGCCCTCGCCGATATCCAGGATGGATACATCGAACGTACCGCCGCCGAGGTCGTAAACCATGATCTTCTGCTCGGATTCCTTATCTACGCCGTAAGCCAGCGCAGCAGCGGTCGGCTCGTTGATGATACGCAGAACTTCCAGACCTGCGATCTTGCCGGCATCCTTGGTAGCCTGACGCTGCGAGTCGGAGAAGTAAGCCGGAACGGTGATGACCGCCTGATTTACCGGCTGGCCGAGGTATGCTTCTGCGTCAGCCTTCAGCTTCTGCAGGATCATAGCGGAAATCTCCTGCGGGGAGTACGGCTTGCCGTCGATGTTTACGCGGTAGTCGGTGCCCATGTGACGCTTGATGGAAATAATGGTACGGTCAGCGTTGGTTACAGCCTGGCGCTTAGCGACCTGACCGATCATACGCTCGCCGTCCTTGGAAAATGCAACAACAGACGGAGTGGTGCGCGCACCCTCAGCGTTAGGGATGACTACGGCTTCGCCGCCCTCCATAACAGATACACAAGAGTTCGTCGTACCAAGGTCAATACCAATGATCTTACCCATAATAAATACACTCCTTAATAGTTAGGATTTAGTTTACTTTAATTAGTAGTTAGTAATCAGTTTGCAACCTTCACCATCGCATGGCGAATAACCTTATCGCCGATCTGGAAGCCCTGCTGGAAGGTTTCCGCGATGACATTCTCACCGAGGCTTTCATCCTCAACGTGCATAACCGCGTTGTGGAAGTTCGGATCGAATGCGGTGCCTGCGGCAGCGTCGATGACGGTGACATTAATGCCCTTGAGGCTTTCGGTCAGCTGCGTCATGGTCAGCTCGACACCCTTTTTATATTCGGTGTCGGCGGTCTCTGCCTTGAGCGCCCGCTCGAGGTTATCGTAGGTCGGCAGCAGTGCGGTTACGGCGCGGCTGACTGCATCGGTGTACGCCTGCTCGCGCTCGCGCTGGCTGCGCTTGCGGAAGTTATCGTACTCCGCCGCCATGCGGAGATAACGATCGTTCAGGTCGTTATACTTGGCTTCCCAGTCCGTCGCGGGCTTTGCATCAGCCTTGGCGGTCTCCTCTGCGGGAGCCTCGGTCTTTACCTGCTCCTGCTCTTCCGCCTCCGGCTTTGTCTTTTTGCTCATGTCGTTTTGTGCCTCCGTTTACAGGAAATCAGTGATTTCCGTCTTTTTCATCTAAAAATGTCTCGGCAATCAGCTTGTTCAGCCCTTTTGCGAAGCGGCTGAGCTGTGCGGACAGCTTGGCGTAATCCATACGGGTCGGACCCACGATGCCGATCGCACCCTGACCGATCTTGCCGATATCGTATTTTGCGTAAATCGCCGAGGTTTCACTCAGCGGGTTTTCACCGTTTTCCGGTCCGATGAAGAACTGGATGCCGTCGATCTTGCGGGTGGCCGGCAGCAGGTGCTTGCGGTCGTCCTCCATGTAATCGAGCAGCGTCTGCGCCTTTTTCGTATCGCGGTACTCCGGAAAACGAAGCAGCTTGCTGACACCGTCGAGGTAAACCTTCTGGTCGCTCAACTCGGTGATCAGCTCTGCGATGTACTCGGCCACCGGAGCGAGCAGCGCGGTCAATCCCGCGGCGCGGCGCACAATGTCGAATCGCTCGGCGGTGATGCTCGAGAGCGGCAGTCCGGTCAGCGTCTGGTTAAGTACATAGGTGAGCAGTTCGGCCTCATCCTTGGAGACCTCAGCCACCGTACGGACCATTTTGTTCTTAACCGTACCCGAATCCGTAACTACTACGATTACGAAATTCATCTTATCGACTGCGATGATCTCAAACTGCCGGATGGCGATCTGTGTCATGGCCGGTGTGATAGCAACCGACGCGTAATTCGTCAGACTGGTGAGCAGCTTGCCGGCCTCCTGAATGAGGTGGTCAAGCTCCCGTACCTTGGTAAGCACGCTGTTCTGCAGTGCGTTTCCGTCCTCCGCATTGTCGGTCGGACGCTCCATCAGTTCATCCACATACAGTCGATAGCCTTGCGGTGAGGGGATTCGTCCCGCAGAGGTGTGCGGCTTTTCGAGGTAGCCCATGTCCTCCAGCTCACTCATCTCATTGCGGATAGTGGCGGACGAGAACGGCAGTTCGTGTCCCTCGGTCAATGCCTTGGAGCCGACCGGCTCAGCCGTGCGGATGTAATCGCCGATAATGGCTTTGAGTATTTGCTTTTTACGTTCCGAAAGCTCCACCGAAGCAGACTCCTTTCTTTCGGTTGTTAGCACTCCATCTCCCCGAGTGCTAAACTTAATTTACCACCACATACGGGCAAAGTCAAGTGCTGTTTGTGAACAATTTATGAAATGATCATCGGAATTTTATCACACCCGCCTGCCGAGTGCTGAAATGCCAGTTTTTACCGTATAAAAAACGCTCTGATTCGATCGTTTTTCCTTGCGTTCGCGTCCACGCAGTGATAGAATTAGTATGAGAGAGAGAGACTGGCAATCGTTCGATTGCCGTAGAGAGAAAATCCGCTCTATAAAAAGGAGAACAAACATGAAGGAAATCAAAGTTGGCATCGTCGGTTTGGGCCGTCTCGGTTCGGTACACGCGCAGAATCTCGCGTTCAAGATTCCCGGCTGCAAGCTGGTCGCTGCCTGCTCGCTCGAGCAGAAGGAGCTGGACTGGGCGAAGGACTACCTCAAGGTAGAGTACACCACCACGGACTACAAGAAAATGGTTGACGAGGCAGACATCGAAGCTGTCGTTATCGTCTCCTCCTCTCCGGAGCACTGCTGGATGATCGAGTACGCGCTCGATGCAGGCAAGCACGTTTTCACCGACAAGCCGCTCGGCTGCTCGCTCGAGGAGTGCAAGCGCGCTGAGGCTGCCGTTGAACGTCACCCGGACAAGATCTTCTTCCTTGGCTTTATGCGCCGCTACGATCCGTCCTATGCGGATGCAAAGGCACAGATCAATGCAGGCCGCATCGGCAAGCCGTATCTGGTAAAGGCTACCGGTCTGGACCCGGAAGCACTGGTCGAGAGCTGCATCAAGTTCTCCAAGACCTCGGGCGGCATCTTCATTGACGCGGCTTCGCACGACATTGACCTGATGCGCTGGTTCCTCGGCGGTGAGGTTACCGAGGTTTACGCCGCAGGCACCAACTTCAAGCACCCCGAGTTTGCCGAGAACGGTGACACCGAGACCGGCATGGCAATGCTCAAGTTTGACAATGGCACGGTCGCTTTCCTGCACGTTGGCCGTACTGCGCCGCACGGCTACCACACCGAGACCGAAATCGTCGGCACCGAAGCGCATATCCGCGTAGCCGGTGTACCGTGGAAGGACCGTGTAATGGTTTACGATCAGTACGGTGCCCGTCAGGAGATCGTCGAGAACTTCCCGCAGCGTTTCGCAGAGGCGTACCTGCTAGAAATGGTCGACTTCATCGACTGCATCCAGAAGGACCGCAAGCCCGAGCTGACCGTTTACGACGGCACCAAGGCAACCCTCGTTACCTACGCGATTACGGATTCGTTCCACTCCGGCAAGCCGGTTCAGGTACAGTATTAATGTATTGTAAAATCGCACAAAAGCAGAGCCGAAAGGCTCTGCTTTTTCTTGCATATTTCCATCTTCTCTGCTATTATAATGGCAAGGAGGTAGAGATTATGAACAACAACATTCCCATTGCCCGCTGGCTTTCCATGTTCTGGCTGTGCAGCGCCGCTTCACTGGTGCTTGGACAATTCAGCGGCTCCGTCACTTTGAACGGTACAAACGGTGCAGCACTCACCGTTACCGGCATTCTCGGTATATTCTGCACCCTCGTGCAGTTTTATCCGTTTTACCGGTTCAGCCGCGTGTCCGAGCGCCTGCAGCGTGCGTTCACAGCCACTGTGCTCAGCGTGGCGGCAACCGTTGTCGGCCTGCTGGCCATGACGCTCGTTCCGAGCGACACGCCGCCGTATACACCCAGCACGTTTTATCTGCTGTTCAGCCTGATCGCACTTGCCGGTGTGATCGCAGCCTATGTCTCGCAGTTCTGGCTGTACACCGGACTGGACGATGTCTGTACAGAGCGCGGCTACGACTTTCCGCCCAAGCGTATTCGCTGGTGCTTTTATCTTTCCCTTATCAACATTTTGCTGCGCATGCTGCCCACTTCTATTCCGATTTTTCTCTCGCAGATTGCCAGCCTTGTGCTGCTTGCTCTGTTTATCCGTACCGCATATCAAGCGGAAAAGCTGACCGTATAACCCAATATAAAAGAAAAAGGACCGCTGGGGCGGTCCTTTTTCTTTTATATGAGAGATTATTTGTAGAGAGCAGGTTTATCCATCATCTCGATCGGCAGGAACTGATTCGTGCCGCGGGAACGGTTGAGCGTGTCTGCTGCGACGCAGGCAGCGTAGCCGTCCCATGCGGACGGACCATCCGGCTCACCCTTCTCCTCGAGGGTCTTGACCCAATGGGTCAGCTCAATGTCATAGGCTTCAATAAAGCGGTCCTTCCAGTCGGTCAGGATCGGGAACGAACGGGTTGCGTTCGAGCGCTTGACAACCGCATACGGATCAGGCAGGTTGACTGTGCCCTTCTCGCAGACGACCTGACACTGGATGTCGTAACCGTAAGCGTCCGCAACCTGAACCTCTACGTCAATGCGAGCACCGGACTGGGTTTCCAGCAGCACGATCTGCGGGTTGTCGTAACCCTTGGTAGAGCACGCGGACTGGCGCACCTTGAGCACCTGACCGCTCTTATACTCGTCACCGAGCAGCCAGCGACATATGTCCAGCTCGTGGATTGCAACGTTGGAAACGCCCATCTCAGTCTGGAAGCCGTCCGGCTGAGACACGTTGCGGTGGCACGCGTGAATCATCAGCGGCGCACCCAGCTCACCGGAGTCGATGATGCGCTTCATCTCGGCGTAGCCGCGGTCATAGTGGCGCATAAAGCCGACCTGTACCAGACGCTTGCCGTGTGCGGTCTCGGCCGCGATGATTTTCTCGCAGTCGGCGGCACTCTGTGCCAGCGGCTTCTCGCAGAACACCTGCTTGCCCGCTTTGAGAGCCTCGAGCACATAGCCTGCGTGGCTCGGGTCGGACGAGGTGATAACGACCGCCTGCACCTCCGGTGCTGCGATCAGCTCCTCGCCGGTCTTGCATGCCTTCATGCCTTCATACTGCGCCGCAACCTTAATCGCAGCTTCTTCAAAATAGTCTGCGCAGGCAACAACCTGACAGCCCGGAACAATGTCCGTCAAGCGTCGAATGTGATCGCGGCCGATTGCGCCGCAGCCGATAACACCAATATTCAGCATGCTGATCCTCTCCTTTTTAACAGCAGGAATAATCACTTAAAATCTCGTTAATACACGCGGATTCCCGCGTTTTTCACACTTTTTCTTCATTGCATACATTGTACCGCAATCTCTCCGTCACGGTCAACCGTCCCACCAAAACATTGGAAGCCTGCCTAAAAAAGCACCGCAAATTTATGGCAAAATGAAGGCTCAAAAGCAGATGACAGTGTATTTTTGATTGTGCACTGTGCGTAGTTATGCTTGACGTCAGCGCTGCTCTCCCCTATACTTTGAAGTAGAAAAGGAGAATGTGTCAATGGCAGTTACCATACAAAAAATCGCAGAGCTGTCCGGTATGTCGCGCGGCACGGTGGACCGTGTGCTGCACGGACGCCCTAACGTCAATCCGATGATACGCGAAAAAGTTGTCCGTGCCGCAGAAAAACTCGGCTACCAGCCTCCAGTGCCGCCGAAATCGGCAGATTACAGGCAAGCGGCTATTCTCATTCCGCAATGGACGGATGGGCACTTCAACCGGCAGATCGTCAGCGGCATTCGCAAGGCACTGCGCTATATCGCCGATCCAGCGTTTGTACTGACCGAGCAGCCGCTGCGCACCATGACCATGCAGGAGCTGCTCCGCGCGATGAACGAGCAGATTCGTTCCGGCGTGGACGGACTCATCATCCGTGCCGAGAATACACCGGAGGTCCGCGCCGCCATCGAGCAGGCAGTGCAGCAAGGCGTGACCGTCATTACCTACGATGCCGACGTGCCGGACAGCGGCCGTCTGTGCTATGTCGGGCAGGATTTAGTCCGCGCCGGCGCAATCGCTGCAGGCGTTATGGCGCGGCTCATTCGTCCGCCCGAACATGTACTCATCGTCTCCGGCAACCTGCGTATGGAATCACACAAGGGCCGTGTGGACGGTTTCTGCCGCCGGCTGTTCGAGCTTGGGTTCTCCGAGGACGCCTATCAGGTTATCGAGACCAACGAAATGCCTGATCTTACGAGCGAACTGGTCGCACAGTCGCTCGTGTCGGACAGCCGCCTGCATGCGGTCTATATGGCGAACCAGCCGCTGTCCGGCTGCATTTCCGGCATCCGAAAAGCACGCCGCGCCGTACGACCCCATATCATCTGCAACGACCTCACACCTGCCGCGAAGCGGTATCTGCGGGACGGCACGGTGGATTTCGTCGTCGGTCAAACCTTCTCGCAGGAGTCATTTCAGGCGGTACTGGCAATGTATCAAATGCTGCTGCACGGTGTGAAGCCGAAGCGTGAGCTGTATTATACCGATCTGCGGTTGATCACGCAGGAGATGCTGTAGAGGGAGATTTCATTTTTCATTTGTTCATTATCATGGTGCAAATCGGATAAACGGCGGATGAGGGCACCTCGCCCTATGAATATACAATAAAGATGATACCAATGAGGATAAAATTCGCAGCGGTGATGAAACCGTATGTGCAGCAGTAATTTATCTGATACTGCGAATATGTCGAGACATGGGAGCACACTGTGCTCCCCTACGGCAGAAAAAATTCTCTGCCGTTCCCTATCCCCGCCCGTAAAGGGCGCAGCACTCTCTGCAAACTTCGTGCCGAATAAATCAATCCAAATTCACGCAAAAAAAGAGCCGCTTTACAGCGACTCTTTTTTGTTTGATATGCGCGGACTGATTACTTAGCAGCCAAACGGCGAGCCTTAGCAGCCATGCGCTCACGGGTAACGTCGAGCAGTACGGCGCCGATGATAACCAGGCCGAGTACGAGGTTCTGTACTGCCGAAGAAACGGACAGCAGGGAGAAGCCGTTACGCAGAACAGCGATGATCAGTGCGCCGAGCATGGTACCAACCATGGTGCCCTTGCCGCCCATGAAGGATGCGCCGCCGATGATGCAGGCTGCGATTGCGTCGGTATCGTACGGCTGAATAGCGTTAACGCCGTTGCAGATACCGGAACGACCGATGGAAACGATACCAGCCAGAGCTGCCATGAAACCGGACAGGGTGTAGCAGAAGGTCAGCACGTTAGCGGAGTTGATACCGGACAGACGAGCTGCTTCCGGGTTGCCGCCTACACAGTAGATGGAACGGCCCAGAGCGGTCTTGGTCAGCAGGATGTGCATGATAACGTAGATGACAAGTACTACGATAAAGGATACCGGGAAGCCGGCTACGGTCGAAGAACCGAGCCACATAACAGCATTATTACCGGAGAAGGATACCATCTGAGAGTTGGTGATGATCAGCGCACCGCCCCACAGTACGTTCTTCATACCGAGGGTAGATACGAACGGATGCGGCAGGTGCAGACGGGTAAGAAGCATACCGTTGATCCAGCCGATCAGGGTGCCGCCAACGATGGCAACAACCAGCAGCAGAACCGGATTGTTCATGCCCTTGTTAACCAGCATACCTGCAAGGCAAGCTGCAAACGTTGCGTTTGCACCTACGGACAGATCGATGCCGGCGGTGATCAGGCAGAGCAGCATACCGGTGGATACCAGTGCATTGAACGAGGTCTGCTTGAGAACAGACATCATGTTGGAATACTTAAAGAAGTTCGGCGAAGCGATCGCCAGAACTACACAAAGGATTACCAGTGCGCCAAAAGTACCAGCATAAGACATCAAATTGCTGGATTTCTTCGATTTAGTCATCTAATTTACCTCCCCAAGCTGCCTTCATAAGGTCTTCCTGATTGAAATGTTCGCTGTCACGGTCTACTTCGGCCATTACTTCGCCGCCGCGCATTACGATTACGCGGTCGGACATACCGAGGATCTCAGGCATTTCCGAAGATACCATGATAACGCACTTGCCCTGCTTGACAAGGCTGTTCATTACGTTGTAAACCTCGACCTTTGCGCCGACGTCGATACCACGGGTCGGTTCATCAAAGATAAAGATCTCTGCATCTGTATTGACCCACTTGCCGATTACGACCTTCTGCTGGTTACCACCGGACAGCTGGCCTACGATCTCGTCGATCGACGGGGTCTTGATGCGCAGCGACGCAATGTTCTGCTCACCTGTCTCGAGGATCTTCTTTTCGTTCAGGAACAAGCCCGAAGAGAAGCCCTTCATGTTAGCAAGAATCAGGTTGGTGCGAATGGTCTGAGCCAGTACCAGACCCTGTCCCTTACGGTCCTCGGTGAGGAACGCAATGCCGTGCTTGATAGCCTGACGCGGAGACTTGATCGATACTTCCTTGCCCTTGATCTTGATCTTGCCGCTGTCGATCGGATCTGCGCCGAATACTGCGCGCATGATCTCGGTACGACCGGCGCCGACCAGACCTGCAAAGCCCAGAATCTGTCCGCCGTATGCCTTGAAGGATACATTGTTCAGGACGCCTGCCTCAACAACGTTGTCAACCTCGAGCATCGGCTCCTTGGACTTTTCGCCGAATTCCTTCGGGAACTGGTTGTCCAGCGAACGACCTACCATTGCGGTGATCAGGGAGTCATTATCCCACTGATCGATCGGCTTGGTTGCGATGAACTCACCGTCACGGATAACCTCAACGCGGTCGCACAGCTCGAACAGCTCCTCCAGCTTATGAGATACAAAGACGATGCCGATGCCGCGTGCCTTCAGATCACGGCACGTCTTCATCAGCTGCTCAACCTCTTTCTCGCCCAGAGAGGAGGTCGGCTCGTCCATAATAATCATTTTTGCGTTGATCAGAACCGCCTTTGCGATCTCGATCATCTGCTGTACGCCCATACCAAAGTTACCTGCCGGCTTGGTCGGGTCTACGTCCTGACCGAGCGAAGCCATAACTTCCTTTGCCTTTTTATGCATGGTCGGGTAATCCAGCAGAGTACCCTTTTTGATCCACTTGTTGATGAAAATGTTGTCAGTAATGCTCAGCAGCTTCTCAATGTTAAGCTCCTGATATACGCACGCGATGCCAGCCGCTGCCGAATCGTTCGGGTCCTTGAAATGCTGCTCGACGCCGTCTACATAAATCTGACCCTCGTCTGCCTGATGTACACCAGTCAGCACCTTGATCAGCGTAGATTTGCCTGCGCCGTTCTCACCGATCAGGCCGAGGATCTCGCCCGGCTTGACGGAAAGCTGCATGTTTTTCAGAGCCACTACGCCCGGAAAACGCTTGGTCGCGTTTTTCAGTTCTACTACGTATTCACTCATTTGCATATCACCTTTTCTTCTCCGAGATGAAGTGCGGGACAAAGTAAACTGTTCTCGGTTCAGTTCCCTAAGGAAAAGCCTGCCCAGTGCAAGCTCTTTACCATTTCTTGTCCGCGGGAGCATGTTTGAAAAGAGAACCCCTGCAGAGATTGAAATCGAGCAGGGGTTTCTTCTCGTTCACTTAAATGCTGGAACTAATGGAAAACCACAAGCGTGTGGGATGGATTGCTTAGCCGATGTAGCCCTTCAGGGTATCCAGGCGCTCCTGAGCGTTATCCTTGTCGACAACGGAGCAGCCGGAGTCGATGAACTTCTCCAGGGTCTCACCATTAACAGCCTTTACAGCAGCCTCAACTGCCTTGTAGCCCATGTCGTATGCTTCCTGAGCAACGGACATGGTCTCCTCGCCAGACAGGATAGCGTTGCAAGCGGACTGGATGCCGTCGAAGCCAACAAAGATGGTCTTCTCGTAAGCAGCGTTGCCCTTTGCAGCACGAGCAGCAGCCATAGCCATATCGTCGTTGTTGCAGACGATGATAGCGACGCCTTCCGGATGGTTCTGCATGATTGCTTCCATCGAGGTAGCAGCCTTATCAGCAACAGCGTCAGCGTACTGGATCTCGTCCTTCAGGAACTCGCCGCCAGCCTCGGTAACGCCCTTCTCATAACCGGTCAGACGTGCGGTAGCAGTGCCGTCGCCCTGTACGCCGGAAATTGCGATTGCCTGAACCTTATCCCAGCCAGCAGCCTTAGCAGCCTCAACAGCAGCCTTGCCGCCCATTGCAGCAGCATCCTCGTTGCCGGTGCCTACGAAGGACAGAACCTCAGGTGCATCGATGTTGGTATCAACTGCAACGATCGGTGCGGTCTGGCCAGCGATCAGGGTCTTAACGAGGTCAGCCTGCAGCGGAGCGATAACGAATGCATCGTATGCGCCGGAGTTCAGGTCGGTCTCGATCATATTCTGCTGCTCGTCGTAAGCGGTCTCGGAGGTAGCGCCCTTAACCTCAACCTTTACGTCCGGGTTGTCCTTGGAGTAAGCCTCAGCGCCAGCCTTAACGTAGCTCCAGTACTCGGAAGCAGTCGTCTTCAGGATAACGTCAACAGAGCAACCGGAAGTGGTGCCAGCGTTATCGCCGCCATCCTTCTTGGTGTCGTCAGCCGGGGTAGAAGAACCGCCGCCGCAAGCTGCAAGGCTTGCAACCATAGCGCCAGTCATCAGCATAGCAAGTAATCTCTTCTTCATGATAAAAACCTCTCTCCTTTTTCATGCGGAGCAAACAGACTCTCAGGTTGTCTGCTCTGCGGTTGGTTCCCACTGCTGTGGGACTTAGGAACGCTCCAACGTTCTGGTAATATTTTAATGCAATAATACCGTTTTGGCAACCCTTCGTTGTTATTTTTGTAAGAGGTGGTGATTTTCATACGTTCCGTTTTGTGCACATTCACAAATTCCTGCTTTGACAATCGAAAGCCAGACGCTGTGCATTGTGCATTTTTATTTTTCTTACGGCATTTTTCCTATAAAATCATGGAAATTTTATGGTCGTTTTGGGCATATTTTGGAGACATCTCTTGCCAGCAAAGGTTACAATGTGGTAAAATTACCGTATCCTAATGAGAGAAGGAATATGACAATGAAGCTTGCTATCAAAACCTGCACGCTGGATATGCCCTATGAGCAGATGCTCGACTTCTGCGTGGAGCAGAAAATTGCCGCCATTGAAATCGGCACCGGCAACTGGTCGGGTGCGCCGCACTGTGACCTCGACCTTCTGGTAAGCGACAAGACCGCCCGCGAAAAATGGTATGATGCCATGCGTGAGAAGGGTCTGGAGCTGTGCGCGCTCAACTGCTCAGGCAACCCGCTCGCGTATGAAAAGGACATGGATGTAACAAAGAAAACCTTTGAGCTGGCGCATCAGCTCGGAGTAAAGAAGATCGTTATGATGAGCGGTCTGCCGGTCGGCTGCGAGGGCGATAAAACGCCGGTATGGATCACGACCTCGTGGCCGCCCGAGACGCAGGACATTCTGAATTACCAGTGGAATCAGGTTGCGATTCCCGCATGGAAAAAGCTCGTTAAGCTGGCAGAGGATTGCGGAATCGAGCGGATTGCGCTCGAAAACCACGGTATGCAGCTGGTTTACAACCCGGAAACGCTGCTCCGTCTGCGTGAGGCTGTCGGCCCGATGATCGGCATGAACCTTGATCCGTCCCACCTGTTCTGGATGGGCGGCGATCCGATCGAAGCAGCCCGTGTGCTCGGTGAGCACGGTGCAATTTACCATATCCACGGCAAGGATTCACGGCCGGAGCGCCGCTACTGGCAGCCGAACGGCATGCTGGATACCAAGCCGATCGACGCATTTGCCCGCCGCTCGTGGAACTATGTTGCCGTCGGTGCGGGACACGATGCCAAGTGGTGGAAGGAGTTTTTCTCGGTTGTCCGCATGTCGGGCTACAACGATGAGATTTCCCTTGAAATGGAAGATTTGACGCTCTCCATGCTCGACGGCCATCTCGCCAGCCTGCAGGTGCTGCGCGAAGCGCTCAATATTGGTTAAATCTTATATCTATAATAACAGGTGCTGTAATTTTGACTTACAGCACCTGTTTTCTTTATTATATTAAGTCTCAGCGTTCCTTAAGAGAAATATAAGGCTCCGCAGGCTGCACGCAGCGGTACGCCGGACGGATGATCTTATCCGTGTTGATCAGCTCCTCCAGGCGATGCGCACTCCAGCCAACGATACGCGCCATGGCGAACACCGGCGTGTACAATTCCGGCGGCAAACCCAGCATGGAATACACAAAACCTGAGTAAAAATCAACATTTGCAGACACGCCCTTATAGATGTGGCGTTCCTGCGCGATAACCTTGGGCGCCATCTCCTCGACCATGGTGTACAGCGCGAAATCCGCGTCTCTGCCCTTCTCGTGCGCCAGCTGACCGACGAAGGATTTGAACACCTGCGCACGCGGGTCCGATATCGAGTACACAGCGTGGCCCATGCCGTAGATGAGTCCCTTCTGGTCAAATGCCTCACGGCGCAGCAGCTTGACAAGATAGTCCGCGACTGCCTGCTCATCCGTGGTGTCCGACACGTTTTTCTTCATATCCTCGAACATCTGCACGACCTTGTAGTTCGCTCCGCCGTGTTTCGGGCCTTTCAGCGAACCGAGCGCCGCTGCAATAGCCGAATAGGTATCCGTGCCGGAGGACGTGACGACGTGTGTTGTGAATGACGAGTTATTGCCGCCGCCGTGCTCCATGTGCAGCACAAGCGCCAGATCGAGCACTCTTGCCTCGAGCGGCGTGTACTGCATATCCGGGCGCAGCATGCGCAGGAAGTTGGACGCAGTAGACAGACTGTCCGACGGGTAGTGAATGTACATGCTGCCGCCGCACTCGTAGTGATTGTAGGCGTGATAGGAATACACCGCCAGCATCGGAAAGACCGAAATCAGCATCAGGCACTGCCGCAGCACGTTGGGCAGGCTGATATCATCCGCGTTGCTGTCGTAGGATGCCAGCGTGAGCACACTGCGCGACAGACTGTTCATCATATCGTGCGTCGGCGCCTTCATGATGACATCGCGGGTGAAATTGGTCGGCAGCGTGCGTCCCTGCGCCAGCAGAGCCTTGAAATCGCCCAGACGCTTGGCATCCGGCAGCTCACCGAACAGCAGCAGATAGGCAACCTCCTCATAACCCTTGCGGCCGTCACGGATGAAGCCCTGCACCAGATCCTGAATGCGAATACCGCGATAGTACAGCTCGCCCTCACAGGGCACGATTTCGCCGCCTATCTCCTTGCGGGAGATAATGTCCGAAATGTTGGTCAGACCGGCCAGTACGCCCTGTCCATTGATGTCGCGCAGACCACGCTTGACATCGTACTTGCGGTACAGCGCCGGATCAATGCGGCTGTTCGAACGGCAGAGCGCCGCCAGCGCTTCCACGCGCGGCGTGACCTGTAAAATATCGTGTTCTGGTGTCATGATGATTCCTCCCTTTTACTGCATTGTGTGATATATTTATTGTATCAGAATCCACTCGCGTTTACATGACATTTTTTGCACAGTTCCGTTAACAATTCGTGAATTTTTTCGCACATTTCAGCAGTTACGCAGGATATGCCCACCAATTTGATAAATTTATGCACAAAAAGGCACAATGAGTTTCTCATTGTGCCTTTTGAGACTCTGCAATTTTTGTTTAGCGGATAACCATACGGATCAGCGGATAAAGTTCATCATCGTGCGCGGACGGCTTTCCGGCGGCTCGATTCCGGCCTTGTCGATCACCTTGAGCATCCATGCGATATTGCGGCCCAGCTTTTCGATGACTTCAACGCCCTCGATATCCTGCACAGCCTCGCCCTTATCTGCGCCGTGTACGGCGTTCCAGTAGTCCGAGGTGACAAGCACCATCTCCATGGTGTTGATCGTGCCGAGCAGCTGCTGGTAGGTCTCCATGCCGCCCGAGCGGCGCAGCGTACACAGCGCCGCACCGACCTTGTGCTTCAGCTGATTATCGCCGCAGCCTGCCGCCAGAATCAGACGGTCGAGCACGCACTTCATACCGCCCGCAATGCCGCCGTGGTACACCGGAGACGCGAGCACGATGCCGTCCGCCTCAATGCACTTGGCGATGATTTCATTTACACCGTCGTCGTCCTGCACGCAGCGCAGCGTGCCGTTGTCCAGGCAGTGATAGCACGCCATGCACGGATTCACCTTCGCCCCCGGCTGACATACCTCAAACTCGATGCCCTCCTGCTCGAGCACCTTGCCGAGCACCTCGAGCATCTGCGCACAGTTGCCGTCCTTGCGCGGCGAGCCGTTGATTGCTACAACTTTCATATCCTTTTCCTCCGTGTTTTCTCTATTTTCAGTGCGTATCCGCACTGTTTTTACTTAGATGTGTTTCTCGTTTTCCAGCCGGTACAGCCGCATCACGACCAGCGTATGATTCAGCTGCGGACCCATCAGCAGGATCATGCTGACGATATACAGCCACAGCATCAGTACGATAATCGCCGCCAGAGAGCCGTACAGCACAGAATACCGCGCCATATTGTCCACATAGAACGAAAATCCAAGCGAGACCAGAATCCACGCTACCAGCGAGAACAGCGCCCCCGGCCACACCTCACGGAACCTAAGGTGCAGATTGGGCACGACCTTGTTGAACAGCATGAGGAACACGAAAATAAACGTGATCATCACCCAGAAGCTGGCATCGTGCAGTCCGTCCATCACAGCCGGCGGCACCGATAGATATTTCGGTACAACGCGGATGATGGTTCGTCCGGCGACAACGAGCACAAAGCTGCACACAACCGAAACAAGAAAGCCCGCCGTAATGCCGAACGAAATGAGCACGTCCTTGACCATGCCGCGCGAGATTTCAACGTGGTAAATATCGTTGACCGTGCGCATCATTGATCGCACCGCACGGGACAGGAAATACAGCGTCAGACCCAGACCGACGATCATCGGGCTGAACGACGGCGTGCCGGTCAGCTGCTGAATATAGCCGCCTATGAGCTGCTGCAGGCTTTTCGGCAGCATTTCCAGCACCGGCTGCATCCCCTCGATTGACAGATCAAGCTGTGCGAGCATGGAGTTGACGAACATCAGCAGCGGGAACATGGAAAACAGCAGAAAATACGAAAGCTCTGCCGCAGACTGCGGAATGCCGTCATCAAAAAAGCGGTAAACCATGCGCTTGATCAGGTATAGCCATCGGTTTTGACCGTTCATTGCGTCCCTCCCCTGTGTCGGTAAATTGTGCTGTACTTATCATATCAGCTTTTTATCAAATTTACAACTTGCGTTTTGGCTTCATCTATTGTATACTGATAAAAACAGAACATTTGTTCTAATTGGAGGGTGTGTCATGGCGGATCTGCGTCCGATGACCTGCTGTTTTTCCGGCTACCGAATTGAAAAAATGCCGTTCCGGAACGAGGACTGTCCCGCTGCGCGCGAGCTGTTCGCCGCACTCGATGCTGCGGTCGCAGGGGCCGCCGCTGACGGCTGTACGCGTTTTCTCTCCGGTATGTCCACCGGCTTTGATCTGTGGGCCGCCGAAGCTGTTCTGCGCGCGCGCGCCGCACTCCCGGTGCAGCTGCTGTGTGCTGTGCCGTTCGACGGACAGGCCGATCGGTTTCCGCTCGAGTGGAAACGCCGGTTCAACCGCTGCCTGCTCGCCGCAGATAAGGTGTACGCGCTCTCGCGGAGCTATCACGCCGGGTGCTTTGCCGCGCGCAACCGGTTTATGGTGGATGCATCGTCAAGGCTCATCTGTTACTATGATGGACGGTCGGGCGGTACTGCGCAGACCGTGCATATGGCTGAGCAGAGCGGACTGAAAATTGTAAATCTCGCGGATGGACAGCTGTCGCTGCTGTAAAAAGGACTGACCGAGACGGGCAGTCCTTTCGATTTGGGTTAACGTGTTCCGAATGAAAAATAAACGTGACGGTTTGGTTTTCCGAACCATTTTGTCTTGGTGCTCGCTGTTTGTCCGCACCCATTTAACGAAATGCGGGCGCACACTGTGCGCCCCTACGATTACACGATTGCAAATGAATTTACATGCAGGATACACGTTAAACCATTTGCAGACGCGCAAACGTAGGGGCGGCCATTGGCCGCTCGCAAAAGATATACCGTTACGTTAATTCTCCATTTTCAATCCTCAATAATTGCAGATTGCATCCAATTTATCGAGAATCTCACTGCCGTTTTTCAGATTATGTACCCAATCTCGGTACACAAAGTTAATCTCGCCGATATCGAGGAAGGTCGGTGTATTATTGTACACCGCAACAATTTCGTAGCTGACTTTATCCATCGAGAAGCTGTGCTTCGGATTCGGTACACGGCTGGCTTTAACCTGCGTCAGCACCTCTCGCAGAGCGTTTTGATCGACCTGGTCTGTAATTTCGGTCTGGTCACTACCGTCTATCCGCCAGATGCTCACATTCAGGAAGCTGTTCACATCCGGCATAGGTGCATACGGAATAAGCCAAATCGCCGCTCCAACGCACACCAGTACGCCCGCCAATGCAAATGCGATTCGTTTTTTCATGTCAGTTCCTCCCTTTTATTGTTTATCAAGCAGCGCAAGAAGTTTCTCGCTGCCGGACAGCTTATGCACCCACGGTGACATACTTTCTGTGACCTCATACGCATAACTCGGTTCACCGAGGCTGAAACATATGGTTTTACCGCCGTATACCACCTGAATCTGATAGCAGTCTTCGCTGATGCCACGATGATAACTCGGCAGACGGCGCGCTCTGATTTGCGGCAGCAGTTCGCATACGGCGTTCGTATCGACCTGCCCGGTGATGTCCTCAGCCGTATCTCCCGCATGAACATGGAGTACCAGCACGTCCACAATCTCTGCTGTATCCGGCACTGGCGTATACGATGTAAAGCACGATGCCGCTCCAACGCAAACCAAAACGGCTATCAAAACAAATACAATTCGTCGTTTCATGTCGGTTCCTCCCTTTTATTGTTTATCAAGCAGTGCGAGGCTTTCCCCTTGGGCGGCTCCAGAGGACCTTCTCTTGCCCTACGGGCAATTCACCTTGTGCCGCCCACTGCGTTGACTTTCCGATATGTGTAGCAGTACGCTATCCGAGAACTGCGAATATTTTGAGAAACAAACGCTGATGTAACCCGACTGTCGTTCTCCTTCTCGAAGCGGTCGCCGCTCTACCATTTTCGCCAGACTATCTAACAAGGGAAACGGGAGTCCCAAGAGGGTAGTACTCATTTTATCCGCGCACGGCGCGGGAAACAAGGTTTAGTGGCCTACGGGCAAACCGTAGGTGTCTACCCTCTTGGTTTCCGCGGCGAAACCGCCGCCGTTCCCCTGCTTTATCAAGCAGAAAATTTTTCCTGTCGAAAAAACAAAATCCGCCGACGCGATTGAATTTTCACGTCGGCGGATTCCTTACTTATGCAATTATGTGTGTGCTGAAATTACTTCAGGCCAGCGGTGATGATCGCCATCTGGTAAACCTCGTCAGCGTTGCAGCCGCGGGACAGATCGTTGATCGGCGCATTCAGACCCTGCAGGATCGGGCCGTAAGCAGCGTAGCCGCCCAGACGCTGAGCGATCTTGTAGCCGATGTTGCCAGCCTCGATAGACGGGAAGATGAAGGTGTTAGCCTGGCCTGCAACCGGAGAGCCCTTGCACTTGGTAGCAGCAACAACCGGAGATACAGCAGCGTCAAACTGCAGCTCGCCGTCGATCGCCAGCTCCGGGTTCATCTCCTTAGCGTACTCGGTAGCCTCGCGGGACAGAGCAACCGTACCGCCCTTGCCGGAGCCCTTGGTGGAGAAGGACAGAACAGCAACCTTCGGGTCGATGCCGAAAGCCTTAGCGGTGTTTGCGGTCTCGATTGCAACCTCAGCCAGCTTCTGGCTGCCCTTCAGGGTTACGTTGCCTTCCTTATCAACAGAATCCGGATAGTCGATGTTGATCGCGCAGTCGCCCATAGCCAGCTTCTCCTCTACGCCGTCCTTCTCGCGGACCAGAATAAAGCAGGAGCTTACGAGGTGTGCGCCCGGCTTGGTCTTGATCAGCTGCAGAGCCGGACGAACGGTGTCAGCGGTGGAGTAGGTAGCGCCGCCGAGCAGAGCGTCAGCCTTGCCCATCTTAACGAGCATGGTGCCGAAGTAGTTGCCCTTGGACAGTGCAGCGCGGCAGTCTTCCTCGCTCATCTTGCCCTTGCGGAGTTCTACCATCTTAGCTACCATAGCGTCCATCTCCGGGTAGGTAGCCGGGTCGATGATCTCCATGCCCTCGATATCGAAGCCGCCCTTTGCAGCAGCAGCCTTTACCTCGTCAACATTGCCGACCAGGATGGAATCCATCAGGCCGTCCTTCTTCAGGCGTGCAGCCGCTTCGAGGATACGAGCGTCCGAGCCTTCGGTGAATACGATCTTGCGCTTGTCAGCCTTGAGTGCTGCAATCAGATTTTCAAACATATTGCATTCTCCTTCGTTTTCAATCGTCTGTATGCAGTGTGACGCTGCAAACAGGCATTCTCTTGAATTTATTATACACCCTTTCCCCCTATTCCCACAAGAGGGAATTTCTGATGGACGCAAAACGCTTTCTCGGTTCCATATCACAAGGCGAACGTGAAATTTGTCGAATCTCCGGCCCATGCAAAATATTTCGTCGGTATATTTGAACGGGACCGCGGGGAAAATCCAGATAGTATCCTCATAGTGACGACCAACAGGAGGGAATTTTATGCAGACAAAAGTTGAGATCTGCGGTGTGAATACATCGGGACTGCCGGTGCTCTCCGCAAAAAAGACGGACGAGCTTTTGAAAAAATCCGCTGCCGGAGACAAGCAGGCACGCGATGAGCTGATCCGTGGCAATCTGCGGCTGGTGCTCAGCGTTGTTCAGCGTTTTCAGGGGCGCGGCGAATCGCCGGACGACCTGTTTCAGGTCGGATGCATCGGCCTGATGAAAGCCATCGACAATTTTAATACCGAACTCGGCGTGCGCTTCTCCACCTACGCCGTACCGATGATCATCGGCGAAATCCGCCGCTACCTGCGCGACAACAGTGCCATGCGAGTCTCGCGCAGCCTGCGCGACACGGCGTACCGCGCTCTGCAGGCCAAGGAGGCGTTCATCCGCGAGCACCAGCGTGAGCCGGACATCGTGGAACTGGCCAGGCTGATGGACGTGCCGAAAGAGGAGGTCGTGTTCGCGCTCGACGCGATACTCGACCCGGTGTCGCTGTTCGAGCCGGTGTTCCACGACGGCACGGACACCGTCTGCGTGATGGATCAGGTCGGTGACACCAAAAACACGGACGACAACTGGCTGGCCGGTATTGCTCTGCGGGACGCTATGCGCAGCCTGAACGACCGCGAGCGCCGCATCATCCGGCTTCGCTTCTTCGAGGGACGCACCCAGATGGAGGTGGCACGCGAAATACACCTTTCGCCAAACAAAAGGAAGGAAGATTCCGATCCTTTCCTTACTATACTATATAATAGGAGCGGCAGAAAACGCGAGGATAGGTGCAAACGGTTTGCGCCTATCCCCATCTGAATATCCACACAATATTTGACGCTTCAAACAGGATATCTCATGGCTATTGATAGATTGATCTGCTCTCTTCCGAATGCAATGGCATCAAGTTCATTCGCAAGGCGCTCAACCACTTATGACAGCGGTTGAGCGTCTCAGTCTGTCCAGAACCTTTGTTATTGCAGCATATCCCGCTTGATTTTTCCAATCCTCATATAATACCATACCAGATTGAGCGCTGCCGCACACACCCATGCTGCGCCTTCCGCAAAGAATACGCCGCTCTGCCCGATGAAGGTCGGCAGCACGAGCGCCGCGCCCATGCGCATGAGCATTTCCGCAAAGCCAGAAAGCGTCGGCACAGTCATCTCGCCCAGTCCCTGCAGTGAGGAGCGGTATGCCTGCAGCATGAACAGTGCAAACAAAAACGCCATCAGCACCATGAGATACTGATAGGCCACCGCCAGCGCATCTGCTGCGCCCGCCTCCTCGGTCGAAAGAAACAGTCCCAGCAGCGGTTTGCCCGCAAAAAGCATAGCCGTCACGATGGCAGCTGTAAATTCGGCGGACAGCACCAGTACCGCCCGAATGCCTGCATCAATGCGTGCCGCGTTTCGTGCACCGCGGTTCTGCCCCATGTAGGCTGTCATGGCATAGCCAAACGCCACCGATGCACTCTCGAGTATGCCATACAGCTTGTTGGCCGCCGTATAGCCCGCCACGAACACTACGCCGAAGCCGTTCAGCACGGACTGCAGCACCATGCCTCCCAGTGTGATCATGCTCATCTGCAGACCGGTCGGAATGCCGAGGCGGCACAGGTGCAGCAGAATGGCAGGGTCGGTCTTCCAGTCGGCCTTTGTCAGCTGCACGAACGGCAGCCGCCGCAGCGACCGCAGACACAGCAGAAACGCAATCAGCTGCGCCAGCACGGTTGCGAACGAAGCTCCGAAAATGCCCCAGCCAAAGCCCATCACGAACAGCAGGTCGAGCGCAATATTAGCAAAGCTCGCCGCAATAATCGCAAACAGCGGTGTTCTGCTGTCGCCCAGACAGCGCAGCACGGCCGCCGCCATGTTGTACGCAATGATGATGAGCGAGCCGCCGAACTGCACATATAAGTACGTCTGTGCTCCGCCGAACACCGCAGGATCGGTGTGCAGCAGTGTGAGCAGAGGTCTTACCAGCAGCAGACTGATGATCGTCACCGCAATGCCGAACCAGCACGACAGCTTAACGATCATAGCCAGTACACGACGCAGCCGATCGTATGCGCCCGCGCCGAACTCCTGCGCCACGAGAATCGCAAAGCCCTGCGTAAAGCCCTGCAGTCCCCATAAAACCAGCCAGTTGATCCAATCCGCCGCACCGATGGACGCCAGCGCCTGCATGCCGACACCGCGTCCGATGATGATCGTATCCACGATGGTATACAGCTGCTGAAACACGCTGCCCAGCATCAGCGGCAGCGAAAACAGCAGAATCAGCCGTATCGGACGACCGTGTGTCATATCGGTAACGCGCACCATATCGCACCTCCCTTGCAAAAAATCATAAAACCCAAAGCGCAGAAGGAGACAGAACTGCACTTCGGGTTTCAAAACGACGGTACCGCAGAATGCTGTTGATTTACCGCACGGTAAGATAAAACACGGTACCGCCGCCGTTATGATCAGGAATCAGAGAAAATCGCCGCACAGGCTGAGCGCTGCCTCATCTGCGATAACGATCGCGTCGTTGTGCAGCTGCAGAATCGAACCGGGCACCTTGGGCGTTACCGGACCGAAGCAGGATTCACGGATAGCCCACGCCTTGTCCTCGCCGCTGGCAACGACCAGCACTTTTTTTGCGGTCATGATGGTGTGAATGCCCATCGAGTAGGCACGGCGCGGCACCTCATCCTCGCTGGCGAAAAAGCGCTTGTTTGCCTCGATGGTGGACTCGGTCAGCTCCACGCAGTGCGTGCCCTTGGCGAAGCAGTTGTCCGGCTCGTTGAAGCCGATATGGCCGTTGCGGCCGATGCCGAGCAGCTGAATATCCACATCGCCCACACTGCGAAGCACCGCATCATAGCGGGCGCACTCCTTTTTCTCGTCCGGCTCCATGCCGTTCGGCAGATTGATACGCGATGGGTCGATGTTCACATGGTCAAAAAAGTGGTCATGCATGAAATAATGATAGCTCTGGTCGTTTTCCGGCTTCATGCCGTAGTATTCATCCAGATTGACCGTAGTCACATCCGCAAAATCCAGATCGCCCTTTTCGTACCACTTGACCAGCTGCTCATATGTGCCGATCGGCGACGAGCCGGTGGCAAGACCGAGCACGGAATCCGGCTTGAGGATAACCTGCGCGGAAATGATATTTGCCGCCTTGCGGCTCATGTCCTTATAATCCTTTGCACGAATGATTCTCATAACGAAAAAGCCTCCAAACGCTTATAAATCCTTATACTTTTCACGCAGCGCGAGCAGCTCGCTCTCCTGCACATACTCGGTCAGGCAGCCTACGCCGGTAACACTCTTGCCGCCTGTGATGTTGCCGAACCGCACACAATCCGCAAACGGATAGCCGTGGTACAGACCGTACATCAGTCCTGCAAGGAACGCATCGCCTGCACCGGTGGAATCCTTACAGGTGAATTCCGGAATATTGCGCAGCAGACGCGGCCTGCCGTCCTCGAGAATGAGACAGCCGTCCTTATCCAGCTTGACCAGCGGGTGCTCAAAATACTCAGCCAGTACGCGGAGCGCCTCCTCCGGCGTGTCCCTGCCGGTGATCTTGAGTGCTTCCTTGGTATTCGGCGTGTAGTAATCCGCCAGGCGCAGATAATCGCCGTATTTCTCAAAGCTCAGTTCATCATCCCATCCCATGTCGAAAATCAGAATGGTGCCTTCCTCGTGCAGCTTGCGATATACCGGCAAAAAGCCCTCCTGCATCTGCACCAGCTTAGCGCCCTTAGACATGGTATATACCCGCTCGAGCAGCTCGTCCGTGATGGCGGTCGGCTTGCAGTAGGTCGCAAATGTACGGTCGCCGGGCGTGAGCATGGCACTGGTGACATTCACCGGAATACCGGTCTCGCCCTCCGCCGCCAGATTGTACGGAGAAACGCCGTTCTGCTCAAACTGCGCGCGGGCAAAGCCGGAAAACAGATCGCTGCCGAGATAGGTCGCCAGACGGGTCGGAATGCCCAGCCGGGCGGCGTTTACTGCCGTACCCGGTGCACCGCCGCCGAGCAGCACGCGGAAATCCTGCGAAAAGATCTCCTCGCCCTCCTGCGGCACGCGCGGCATGCCGACATACATCAAATCCACATTGGTCACACCGACCGAAGCGAGAAACGACATGCGTCAGTCCCTCCAGTCCCCGATATACGGCGCGTTGAGCTTGATATACTCGTCGGTCAGCTTGCTTGCCAGCGAGTAAGAGCCGACCAGCGGGTGCATGGTCAGGCACTCGGTAATATCCTTTCTGGAGCGGTTGACGATACCGCGTGCCGCCAGACGTTCGTAATATTTTACGCGGCGGATCATTTCGAGGTTGCTCTCCGGAATGTTCTCGATATGGTGCGGCTTGCAGCCCTCGCGGGAGATATCGCAGGTAACCTCGATAATATCGGTCGGCTCGAGGCCTTCGATGGCATTGCCGTTCGGTGCGCACAGGATCATCGTGCCCATGCCGCCGGAGGCTGCAATCTCGATGAACTTAAGCGCAACGCCTGCGTAGCCGCCTGCGTCCTTGGAATACACATCAAACGTCCACGGCTTGTCGCGGTGAATACCAGTCTCATTGGCCATGTAGTTGTTCTCGCGGATGCCGTACCACTTCTCAAAGCACTTGAGACCCGCCTCAAAGTCGTTCTCGATGTCGATCTTGGACAGCTCCTCGGTCATGTGGCGGTTGATGTCGCAGATCATCTCGCCGCGCGTCTGCTTGGCGTTCAGAATGTTGGCAACCGCCTTTTCACGGTAGTAGAAGTAGTACAGATATTCATTCAGCACACAGCCGCGGTCCTCGAGCAGACGCTTCTCGAAAAAGCGCATATCAGTCTTGGCGTAAGCCTCGTCATTGGCGATCAGCTCGGGCATAATCTCCTTTCCGTCCACCTTGATGCTCTGGAAGTAGGACAGATGATTCAAACCATAGCACTCGCCGTAAATGCGGGACGCATCCACGCCGTACAGGTCGGCAAACTGGTGCAGCATGCCGCTCGGCGCATCGCAGATACCGTAGGTGAAATCATATCCCATATCACGCAGCGCCTGTGAAACCACGCCCGCCGGATTGGTAAAGTTGAACACCTTGACGCCCGGCTTTGCCAGCTTCTTGATCAGCTCGCAGTACTCAGCCAGCGCCGGAATCGAGCGCATGGCGAACGAAACGCCGGCCGCACCTGTGGTCTCCTGACCGAGAATACCCAGATCAAGCGCCAGCCGTTCATCGCGCACGCGGGTCGCATCGCCGCCGACACGGATGGTCGTGATGACGTAATCCGCATCGGTTACCGCCTCCTCCGCACTGGAGGTCAGTGTGAACTTCATGGTCGGGCACAGCATGCGCGCAACGTGCGCCGCCAGACCGCCGTAGATGCGGAGCTTTTCCGGATCGTTATCCATAAATACCAGCTCGTCGATGTGCAGCTCCTCCGCACGCTGTGCAATGCTCTTTGCGAGAAACATGGAGCGTACACCGCCGCCGCCGATTACCGTTAATTTCATAAAAAGATACCTCCTGTTATCGAATCAGATACCGTTTGCAGCTGGACCAGCCGATCATGCCCGAGGCAAATCCGGACAGACCGCACGGGAACAGCAGCACATACGGCAGAGAAAGCGGAAAAAACAGCACTGCAGGAATCAGCAGCAGCGCATTTACGCCCAGCCCCAGCACGGTCATACCGGGACGGAGCAGACACAGCAGCCACGCATTTTTCGCCGCTGCCGCAAACGGGATGTCCACCGCCGCCTGTACTGCCCAGAAATTCTGGAAAAACGCAGCCGTGACGCAGAGCAGCAGCATGCCCAGCAGCGCCGGGAAAAATTCGTCCGCCGTTACCAGCATCACGCCCATCCACAGCAGCGCAAGCTCGGCCAGTCCGCACAGAAGATTGCGCACCGTATCCTGCCGCAGCGCCGCACGGAAATCGGTCCACACGTCGTTCGGCACATCACGCGCCATATTGACCGTGCAGCGCGCCATGGCGGCTCGAGCCGCACCGAAGGTCACGACCGGCAGACAGCACAGCAGAAACAGTACATTCAGCTTGACGAGCTGCCAGAACTCCCGCGCAAGGGTCTCTCCGACCCATGCGGCGCCGGTTTTTTCCGGTGCATCCTTGGCAACGCCCGGACCTTCCTTCAAATAGAATGGACGAAACACAGATTTTCCTCCTGTCAGAACGCGATCGCGCGTTCGGTCTGCTTATCGAACAAATGGATGCGGCTCATATCCACAGCCGCGGTAATGGTGTCGCCCGCATGAATCGGCTCACCGGACGGCGTACGCACGGTAACGGACGTACCGTCACAGGTGCAGTGCGCGTAAATTTCCGCGCCCATCAGCTCGGCAATATCCACATGCATGGTGAGCGTATGCGCCGCATTCTGCGTAAACTTTTCACCCGAGGTGTGCAGATTCTCCGGACGGATGCCGAACACAACCGTCTTTCCGACGTACTCACTCAGCGCATCGCTGCCCGTAAAGTGCAGGCTCTGGTCCGCAAAGGTCAGCTTGTAGCCGTCCGCATCGCGTCCCAGTTCGGCGTCCATGAAATTCATCTGCGGCGAGCCGATAAAGCCCGCTACGAACAGATTGCACGGATGGTCATACAGCGTCTGCGGTGTGTCCGCCTGCTGAATCTCGCCGCCCTTCATAACAACAATACGGTCGCCCATGGTCATGGCCTCGGTCTGGTCATGCGTAACGTAAACAAAGGTCGTATCCAGCTTCTGATGCAGCTTGATGATCTCGGTGCGCATCTGGGTGCGCAGCTTGGCATCCAGATTGGACAGCGGCTCATCGAGCAGGAATACCGCCGGGTCGCGCACCATCGCACGTCCAAGTGCGACACGCTGCCGCTGGCCGCCGGAAAGCTGCTTGGGCTTGCGGTTGAGCAGATGCTCGATGTCCAGCACCTTAGCCGCCTCGTGCACCTTGCGGTCGATTTCGTCCTTAGGTGTTTTTCGCAGCTTGAGCGCGAATGCCATGTTCTTGTAAACCGTCATATGCGGATAGAGCGCGTAGTTCTGGAAAACCATCGCGATATCGCGGTCCTTCGGCGCTACATCGTTCACCTTGCGGTCACCGATGTACATTTCGCCGTCCGAAATCTCCTCCAGACCCGCGATCATGCGCAGTGTGGTGGATTTGCCGCAGCCGGACGGTCCGACCAGTACGACGAACTCCTTATCCTTGATCTGCAGGTTCAGGTCGGAGATAACCTCGATATCACCAGGGTACACCTTCTTGATGTGATTCAAACTAATGCTTGCCATGTAATTTCACCTCGTTTATTCTTTGACCGAACCCGCGGTCAGGCTGGAAACGACCTGCTCCTGGAAGATCGCAAACACGATGATCGAAGGAATGACCGCAATGGTAACTGCGGCAAACAGCGCCGTGTAGTTAAAGCTGAACTGGCTGGTAAAGTAGCTGAGCGACAGCGGCAGCGTGCGGGCACTCTCGCTGCTGGTCAGGATCAGGGAGAACGTAAATTCGTTCCATGTATTGAGGAAGCACAGCACAGCTGCGCTCGTAAGACCGCCCTTGGCGCACGGCATCATGATCTGGAAGAACGTGCGCAGGAAGCCCGCACCGTCGATGTAGGCGGCCTCCTCAATGGCCTTGGGGATAGACTGAAAGGAGCCGCGCAGGATGAGCAGGCTCATCGGCATATTCAGTGCGGTGTTGACCAGAATCAGACCCGCCTTGGTATCATACAGACCCAGATTGTTGACCACGCTGTACACCGGCTGCAGCAGTGCCGTCATCGGGATGACGAGTGACAGGCTGAGCAGCATGTACAGCAGCTTATCGCACGGAAAGCGGAACCGCGCAAACGCGTAGCCTGCCATAGCGAAGACGAGCACATTGAGTACCGTCGCGCAGCAGGTGACGATCACGCTGTTGCCAAAGAACTTGAAGATCGGCGCCATATCCAGTGCGGATCTATAGCCGTCAAACCCGAAGTGCGTCGGCAGCGAAATGCCGTTCGACAGGATCTCCGCATTCGTCTTGAACGAGGACAGGATGACCCAGATGATCGGGAATAGCGCAACGACCACGCACAGCGCCATAAACAGATATTTGAGCACAAAGCACAGGCGTTCTCTGCCGGTCATTGCACCGAAGCTGGTTTTCATTTGTCGAACGCCTCCTTAGTAGTCTTCTTCGTTGACGCGCATCGCCTTGTTGATGAGCGTCATGCAAACGACACCCGCGATGACGATGCAAACGCCGATCGCATTCGAGTAGCCGTAGTTGTTTTCGTTCTTGTACACGCTGTACAGCATGAGCGGCAGGTTCATGGTAGTCGAGCCGGGGCCGCCCTTGGTGGTGATGTAGATCAGGTCGAACATCTGCAGCATATAGGTTGCCGCCATGACCATGGTCGTGCCGATGATCTTGCGCAGCAGCGGCAGCACAACGAACATATCGGTCTGGAACGAGGTCGCACCGTCCACACGAGCCGCTTCGAGCACCGAATCGTCAATGGTCAGCGCCTCGGCGAGCACGAGCGTCGTGGTGTAGCCCGCAAACAGCAGCCACGTCATGGTGACGGACGGGAACGCCGTTGTGGTATCCATCAGCCAGTTATGCGTCAGGCTTTCCAGGCCAACAACCTTGAGGATGGAATTGACCACGCCGTACTGCGGGTTGAAAATATTGAGGAAGATCATGCCCATTGCGGCGTTGGAGATGATATTCGGGATCATGTATGCCGTACGGACAAATTTCCAGCCGCGCGGCTTTTTGTACAGCACAAGCGCCAGGATAACGCCGATGGAGACATGAATAATACAGTGGATCAGAATCCAGACGACCGTGTGGCCACACGCCTGCCGGAAGGTCGCATCGCTGAACAGCTGTGTATAGTTCTGCAGACCGATGAATGTCATCGAGTCGCCCGTCAGCCGGTAATCAAACAGCGAGGAAACAAACACGATCACCAGCGGAACAGCATAGATCAGCAGGAACAATGCGACAGCCGGAAGCAGGAACACCGGCAGCCAGCCCTTTTTACGTTTCATAAAGCGGTTTCCTTTCTTGTTGAGGAGAAAAACAGGGACCCGTTTTTTGACGGGTCCCTGCGGTAAACAGTTTACTGGTTCTTCGCTGCAGCGTCCGTCAGCGTCTGGCAGAAGCCCTTTGCGTCCAGCTCACCCGAAGCGAGCAGCGGGAGCTGCTGGCTCATAACGTCGAGCAGGTTGGCGTACATCGTAGCCTGCAGAGTATCCGAGCGCTTTTCGCCCTCAGTGGTTGCAAGGTCAAGGAACTCAGCAAGCAGCGGATACTTGTCCTTTGCGGTATCGGTCAGCTCTACCGTGTTGGAGGCCGGAACCATGCCCTGCATCTCCATTGCGGTCTGCTGTGCCTCAGCCGAGGTAAAGAACTTGACCATCTCAATGGCAGCCTCTTCTACCTTCGGGTCGCCCTGCTTGGTAACGATGTAGCCCTGAATCGGTGCATCGTATACGAAGTTGCCCGGGAACAGCGCTACGCCGACCTTATCAGCGAAGCCTTCCTCTGTCATGGAGGTATCAGAGAAATCACCAATCATCCACGGGCCGTTTGCCAGCATTGCGGTCTGGCCGGACAGGAAGTTGTTTGCAGCATTCTCATACTTGCCGCCGATTGCATCCTGCGTGGTGTAGTTCTGGTACATTTTCTGGATCTTCTCGGCTGCTGCGATCATTTCCGGCGTGTTGTAGTCGGTCGGGTTCATGGTGTTCATGAACTCAATGCCTGCGTCGGACTCGGTACCGACCATAGCGCCCATCCACAGCTGGGTTACCCACGCGGAATCTGCGGTATCCATGGACAGCGGGGTGATGCCGGCTGCCTTCAGCTTGTCACACTGCTGGAAGAACTCGTCCCAGGTCTTAGCCGGCTCGGTGATGCCTGCCTGCTTAAACAGGTCCTTGTTGTAGAAGTAACCGATAACCTGGCCTTCCATCGAGGAAGCATAAATCTTGCCGTCGCGGCTGTTGGTAGCCAGCGCGGTATCCGAATACAGTGCCTTCCAGTCTGCATCGGAATTTACCGCATCGGTCAGGTCAACTGCCAGATCCTTGGCAACGACCATATCAAGCAGATTGTAGCCGCCGCCGTAAATAACCGGCGGGAGATCGCCCGTGCCAAGCTGTACCTTGATCTTGTCGATGTAGTTCTGGTCGCCCGGAACATCTTCCTTCTTGATCTCGTACTTGCCTGCGTACTTCTCATTGAATTCCTTAATCAGTTCATCGCATACCGGAGCGGACGTATTCGTGCCGCACTGGAACGTCGGATAGTTGATGGTGATCACACCGGAGTTGTCACCGCTCTGTGCAGAATCATCCTTCTTGCTGCCGCAGCCGGTCAGTGCACCGGTCAGCAGCGCGCCTGCCATCAGCAGGGAGAGGATACGCTTTGTTTTCATGTGGGGTTCCTCCTCTTTCTCTCCGTGCGGCATTTGTCTCATTCAAATACCGCTCTGTGTTTTGTTGTATTCATTATACCCGAGGAACAGTCTGCCTTCAATGCAGTAAACCGGTCAAAACATATGACGATTTTGCTTTTCGTTCACACGCTCTGCACTCCTCTTTGAAAACATAGGATTATTTTGCGCCAAAACAGGATATTTTTTTCTAATGCCGCTTCTCCCCCTCCTGATGGTACACAAAGCGGTCGAATTGTGGTATATTTAGGGTAACTCCGCAGCTCTATTATATGGTGCTGCCCTTGTATAGTTCGCAGAAACTCCCGTGAGGTGTATTGTATGGCAAAACGCAAGATCTCTCTTATCGGGCTGGTCGTTGTGATGATATGTGTTCTGGTATTCGCACCTGTTGTCACCGCCGGCATCTATTTTATCCATACCGTATCCGGTCAGCTGCAGCATACCGCCAGCGAGACGGTTTCCATGTATCTGAACGAATTCACCGACCGCACCGACCGCATGATGGAGACCCTGCGGGATGGTGTGTACTACCTGACCTCAGACAGCGCCGCCCAGCAGATGATGAGCAGCAGCAAACCGCTCACCCAGATCCAGATTCTCCAGCTGGAGCAGAATTTCAGCCGCACATTCTCGCTCGGCGATTCGCTCAACCCCGATGTGGTCAGCGCCATCTACCTGATCAAAAACGACCAATATGTGCCGGTCTACGGCGGCAACTACTATTTGAATACCTCGTGGCGCGTCCGGCAGATGTACCAGACGCACGAGGACTGCAACTCCGCACGCACGCTGTACACGCACTACACCATCATTGGATACGCATATATGATCGTCGATTTTGTTGACCTCAACACCATGCAGCCGCTTGGCAAAATCATCGTGGAGCTGAACATCGACAAGCTGCTCTCCACGCTGTCGCTGAACCAGCTTTACCCTTCCACTGTCGTCATTTTCAGCGGTGCTCAGCACAAACGCATCGGCTCTCTGCAGACCGACCTGTTCCGCGAGAACGAGGATATGAACAAGTGGTATCATACGTCCAGCTCACTCCGAAAAAGCCGTGAGCGCGTGGACATCTATATTCCAAACGCCGAAATTCTCGCCGGTGTGCGCCAGAGTACGCGTGTGTATTTTCTCGTCTGTGCTGCTATCCTGATCCTGACCCTGCTGCTGGCCGCCACCTGTCTCATCCTGCTGCTGCGTCCTCTGCGGCAGATGCTGCACACCATCGGCAGTATCGGCAGTGGTGATTTTTCCGTGCGCATGGATGAAACGCCATACACCGAAACGACCGCTATCTCGCATGCCTTCAACGACATGGCCGACCGGCTGGACACCCTGTTTCAGGAGGTCTATCAGCGCGGTCTGCTGCTGCGCGATGCAGAGATTCATCAGCTGGAGAGCCAGATTCAGCCGCACTTCATCTTTAATATTCTCGAACTGATCAATGTCCGCTGCATGGTAGCCGGTCAGCCGTCCATCTGCACCACGGTGCAGAATCTGGCACAGCTGCTGCGGGCAAGCGTTGTCAACCACGGCAAGCAGATTATCACCCTGCAGGAGGAGCTGGATTCGGTAAAATACTATCTTGCCCTGCAAAAGGAACGCTTTGAGGAAAAGCTGCAGTATACCGTCGATGTGGAGGACGACAAGCTGCTCGGCTGTTACCTGCCTAAGCTGACCATTCAGCCGCTGATAGAAAACAGTATCGTACACGGACTTGAACCCAAGCGTCACGGCGGCTGGGTGCGCGTCAGCATCTGGGAGGAGGAGGACGCCGTGTACATCCGCGTGCACGATGACGGCGTAGGCTTTGACCCGTCCGCCATCCCCCAGCCCGGCAGCGACGACAAGCACCACACACATGTTGCGCTGCACAACATCGAGCGCCGTTTTCAGCTGCTGTACGGCGAGCCCTACGGCATGTCGATCAAATCCGAACCCGGACACGGCACGAGCATCGTGCTGACGCTCCCCATCATCACCGCACCGCCCGAAAAGGAGAAAGACCTATGCTGAAAGTTATGATCGTTGACAATGAATCCGCCATCCGCAAGGGTCTGGTACACTGCATCCACTGGGGCGACCTCGGCTGTGAGATTGCCGCACAGGCAGACGACGGTATGATGGCGCTCGAGCAGATTCCGGTCATTCAGCCGAATATCGTTATCAGCGATATCCGCATGCCCGGTATGGACGGTCTTGAGCTTGCCGAGATCATCGCCCGCGACCATCCCGGCATCAAAGTCATCATTTTGACCGGCTATCCGGATTTTGCCTACGCGCAGCGTGCCATCCAGTATCATGTGGTGGATTTTGTACTCAAGCCGATGACTGTAGAAAACCTGACCAATGCCATCGAAAAAGCCAAGGCCGCCATAGCGGAAGACCGCAGCAGTCAGGACCTGCAGGAGAAGCTCTCCACGACCTCGGCACGCAACATGGAGCTGCAGCAGAGCATGCTGCTGCATGACCTCATCCACCGTGTTGCATGCTCGCAGCTGTATGTGCTCAACCGCCTGGCTCAGCTGAAAATGGACCTGCGCAGCTATTTTGTACTCAAGCTGCATATTACCTCGCTGTCCGAGGAAGCGCTGACCGATGAAGAATACAACGAGTATCTCAATCAGTCGCAGGAGATTCTGTCCGACTGTCTATCCTCCTACCAGCATTACTACATTGCCCGCGGCACGCAGGACTGCTTTGTGGTCATCTGTGCCGCTGGGGAAGCGCCCATTACCGCATTATGCAGGGAAGCGGTGAATATTGTCGGCAGTCTGGCACATTTTCTGCTGTTTATTGGTATTTCCAACTGCAATGACAATCCCACCTGCCTCGCCGATGCCGCCGACGAGGCCGCACAGGCCGTGCGTTTCACTGCCTTCACTCCCGACCATCCGGTGACGCATTATGCCGAGCTCAGCTCGTTCCCGCAGCAGCTCACCAACGAAATTTTCGAAATGCTCTCTGCCCTTAAATCTGCGATGGAACTGCGCAATCCTGCTGACACCGAGCAGTTGCTCGACCGCATTTTCGCCTACGCCGATAGCAACAAGCTGCCGCCGGACACCGTGCGCAATATCTGTGTGTACATTCATCAGTTCAGTATGGAGCTGCAGTTTCCCGGAATGGCCGGACATTCGCTCGAGGGCGGCAGCATTTCCTCGCTCAAGCGCATTATGGAGACCAACTCCATCGCCGAGATGGAATCCTGCACCCGCGCACTCGTGCAGCAAACGCAGGACATGGCGCAGAGCAGCGCCGCCAGCGCAGACCATATCGTTTCCTCGGTACAGGCCTATATCAGCGCACACTACGGTGAGCAGCTTTCGCTCGACCAGCTTGCCCAGCAGTTCTATCTCAGCTCAAGCTACCTCTCGCGCCTGTTTAAGCGCGAGACCGGCACAACGCTGACAACTTATCTGCAGAACGTGCGTATCGAAGCTGCAAAAAATCTGCTGCGCACTACGGCGCTCAAAAGCTATGAAGTTGCCGAGCGGGTCGGCATTAACGATCCCGTGTATTTCTCACGCATATTTAAGAAGATCACCGGTCTCAAGCCGAAGGATTACCGTCACAGCGTGCAGAACGAATCATCCGTATAAACGGAAAGAAGCGAAAACCGCTCCGGTACGCATCCCATCAGAACCTTTTCCGCAATTCTCAAAATGATCTGCGTGCCAGCAAATCGGTTGCATTTTCCACACCTTTACTGTATAATATATAATAAAATATATTTAATTATCAGTAAAATTCATGGCAATACCGCATGATCGAACAAGCGTGATCTGCGAGCAAATTCCACAGCCGGATCCGTCGCGGTACTGCCTATATAAAGGTAATCAGGAAAATGAATACAACCTGGGGAACACACAAATTTGAGCACTACATATTCAGCCTTTTGCTGGCGGCAGAAGTCATTATGTCCTTTACATTTTTAGGATATGTGCACATTCCGCCGATTTCCATTACCACGGCGTATATCCCTATCATCATTACCGCCTGCCTGTTTGGCCCGGCTGAGGCTTCCCTCGCGGGACTGCTGTTCGGTCTTGGCAGTCTGTATAAGGCTTCCGCGACCTATGTCATGCCTGCAGATGCGGTCTTTTCTCCGTTTCGGAGTGATTTTCCCATTGGAAGCATACTGCTGAGTGTCGGCACGCGTGTGCTGTTCGGTTTTCTGCTTGGCTGTCTGTTTCAGCTGGCACGCAAAAGCAAACGAAAGAATCTGTGCAAGCTGCTCATCACAATCGCGGCACCTAAGCTGCACGCGCTTTTGGTTTATACTGCGATGGGGTTGTTCTTCCCCTCTCTTGGTTTCAATTTTTCAGCAATCTTTATGCTTGAAAAAAGCGACCTCATCATCCTGCTGTTCTGTGCTGCGGTCGTTCTGGCGATTGACAAGCTGTATCACAGTTCCTTTATCCAGACCTATAAAAAAGCGGTCAATGAATACGAAAACACCCCGTACTGGTCTCCGAAGATTGGTTTCGTGCTGGGGGCCGTAAGTACGTTTATCTTCTGTATGGCGGCCCTCTCGACCGTCTACTTCTCCAACCGTATGTACTACATGCTCGGGCAGCACGGCATAGATGTCACACAGGACATCCATCGGGATATTCTCCACCTGCAGGTGCAGTTTTTGACTGCCATGCTGGCGCTCAACTTCATTCTGCTCATCCTCATCCTGATGGTCTACCGCTACATGAAATTTCGTGAGTACACCGGCGAGCTGGACTTCCTGACCGGCATTATGGGCCGCAAGCTGTTCCTGCACACCTGTCTCCGCAGCCAGAAGTCTCACGCCGGAACAGCCGGCTGGTTTCTGGTCTGTGATCTGGATTATTTCAAGCACATCAACGACAAATACGGCCATTCTGTCGGTGATGAGGTCCTCAAGCAGTTCGCCGAGCATCTGCAGAACACCTTTCGTTTCTGCGGCTTTGTCGGCCGTATCGGCGGTGACGAGTTTGCCGTAATGCTCGATATAAATCTGTCGCCGGACCAGCTGGAGCATCTGCTGACGCAGTTCCTGCGCGATATTTCCGGTATTCTCGAGCAGGTCACGGTCAGCTGCAGCATCGGCGCGTACCGCTTTGTTTTTCCGCAGGAGTTCAAGCACCTGCTCACTGAAACCGACCGCGTGCTCTATCAGGCCAAGAAGAACGGCCGAGCATGCTTCGTGATAGAGGATGCGACTGAAAAGTAAATTGCAAAAGCCCGCACAGCGTAAAGCAGCTGTGCGGGTTTTTGTGTCTGTTCGATGAAAAATGCATGTAAATTCATGCAGCTGCACTCCGTTCTGTCAAAAACGTGCTGCAATGGGTCAAATGAAAACGACAGCATTTGTCGTTGTGGGATGCTTCGTACGAGCAGATTGTCCGCATGGACGGCCTGATCAAAAACCTAATCGAGCCGGCACGCAGTGAGGAAGATCTGCCCGTGTCCGCCGTGACCGAGGTGCCGCTGAGTGAAATCGTGCAGACCTGCGTACAAACCTTTATCCCGCTTGCAGAATCGAAAAACAAAGTATGAAAACCGAGGTACATGCTATTTCATGTGCGGTGGCAACCCAGCGATACTTCCACGGAGTAAGATCGACAGCGCCGATGTCCTTCTGCTCCCATGCCTCCGGATGCTTTGCCTTGTTTCACTGATTGAAAATGAACATGACCAGCAGCTCAACCGGCAGCAGAACAAAGACAGCGTACAGATAATGGAGCTTGCTGTTGAGGAACAGCAGGAACGAGCCGTAGCAGACCAAACCATCGTGCCCGGAAACTCCTCGATAGCGATGTGCTCGATACCGCACTTCTTGCAGTGTGCGATGAACTCGTTCCAGAACTCGATCGTTACCTTCCACTGGTACTCGTAAGCCGGAGCCATAAAGTCCGGCCAGGAAACGGTAGAGGTGATCCAGTTCGGGGTGGTGTCGG
>OLVT01000302.1_pt1 | contig 56177 bp, 50 predicted proteins | sample 1673241 | NCBI WGS metagenome assembly OLVT01 (sample SAMEA3178936, study PRJEB25190) | human gut metagenome | biome: human gut; feature: human-associated habitat; material: faeces | place: Austria | collected 2013
GCTCGTCGGGCTCATAACCCGAAGGTCGTTGGTTCAAATCCGGCCCCCGCAACTCAGTAAATCCTGTAATCTAAGTGGTTACAGGATTTTTGCTATGTATGAAAAAGTTTTAATAGTGATTTTTTTCAATTAATGTTCATTATCAAATATTATATCTTTTGTTTTGTATTGACTAAAATATTTTTATATGATATGATGTCATAATATGTAATATAGAGATAACGGAAATGGATATGAGAAAAGGTGATGATTTGATGGGAAAGAATGTAGGAGAACTATCGGAGATAGATTTAAAAAATTTAATTGAGGAATATTATATGGGAGTAAAAACAGATGAGTTAATAAGAAAATACGATTTAAATTGTAATTCAACATCTATTTATAAATATTTTCCACCGATGGTTTTTAGCGATTTTAAGTGTGAATTTTGTGGAAGTGCTTTGGTTATGGATAGGATATCCAAAACAAAAAGTAAATTACCTAGAGATAAAAAAGAATTATATTGTCCAATATGTGGTCATAAGCCTTATATACAAAAATGTAACTGTGAGAATTGCAACAAAAAAAGAGAGAAAAAATTGGAAGAAAAAAGAGATTTAATATATAGTGCATATAGCTATTATCCAAAAGGTGTTTCATTTGATTTATTAGATTTTAAAATTAAAGTATTTTTAGGAACTTTATGTAGAGGATTATTGAGAGAAAATTTATTTGAAATAGGTTCATATCAAGATAGTAATGTGAAATTAACGCCATTACAAAGTGAATTATTAAAAAATATTTATAATGACTTGATTAAAAATCAAGTTATAGTTGTAAATCCAAATTCAAAGATTGAAGCTTTTGAGGATGGAGAAGATTTTCCTAATGTTTATTATACATATGAAGTAGAATATAATTTAAATGTAGATTATGGCAAGTCTAAAAAAGATATGGTTTATAAAATTTTAAATCCAAGTTATTATACTCAAAAAAATTCAGAATGTGCTTATCAGTTATGGGTTGAAATTGCTGTTGAAGAATGTATAGAGTATTTAATATATCAGCTTAAAAAGGTTGATATGAATTTTTCACCAGGTGAAAAGACATATATGATTATAAAAAATATGTTAGAAAAATTTTCTGTATCACAAATATATGGTATAATATGGAAAGGGGTTACAGAGGCAACCAGATTTTTAGTTGAAAATAAAACAACTAAACAACATGCAGCAAATACTGTTATAGGATTTTGCCAGAGATATTCTGAAAGAGCTATTGAAAATAATTGGAATTTAAAAGACTTTGGGCGAATAAGAGATTTACCACAAAGTGTTTTAAGTGAATTCTTTTTTTACAAAGTATTAAATATTGGTGAGTTAGGTTTTAAAATGCCACCGACATATATATAGAAAACTATAAAAATATATAATGAAATGTTACAATTTTACTAAAAATAAGGGTTATAGTATTATTTTTTACTTGATATTTGAAATAAAATATAGTAGATATTTGGATGATAGAAATTCTGTAATTACGAACTAGTATCTGTCACAGTATTAGAACGAGGTTTAGACTGTAATTTAAAGTAAATATGAATTTTATCATAAAATGAAAAAGTTAAAAAATAATTGGTATAATAATACTAGTATGGTATGATTAAAATATAGAAATGAGGCAGAAATAATGAGCAGTCATAGTAAAAAAAGATGCTCCATTGTATTATAAATATGAATAAAAGTAAAGGTATTAATTTAATTTTTTATGTTATATTGTTAATTGGCAATATAACAACAACAATAAGATATGGAATGAACGTGGTGTCTGTTATTGCTATAGTTGCCTGTGCATTAGCTATATTGTTTAATGTAATATTTAATGAAAATTAAAGAATGGCAATATTTACAGATGTAAAAAGCAGATATAACGAAAAAATCTACAGTAGGTGGATTGTAAGTAAAAAATACGGTACAAAATTTGATTGATGTTTATTGTGCTATAGAATTTTGTTAAATAAATTAAATTTATAAATATAAAACAACATATGTCTTTAAGCAACTTTAGAAAATGTTGTAATAAAAAAGTTTATATACTACCGAAACTCAGTAAAGTCTGTAATCTATTGGTTACAGGCTTTTTGTTATATGCAAAAAATACAGTTTTTCATACCCTCTATTAAGTTGATTAAGTATTGAACCATCGAATAAGAATTATATTTTCATAATTTATTTAAGTTTTTTCCATCAGATTTTATTATTTTTCTTGTAATTGTATATAAACTATGTTAGGCTAAATTTAGTTGTTTTATGTAGGAAATATTACTATAGACTTAGAGGATTGATTATATGGTAGAGATTAATAAGTGGATGGATTTATTTAAAAGAGTTATATTGGAGAGAGGATATGACTACTTCGAAAGAGGAAAAGTTAAAGATGTTCATTGGGAAGGTGATACAGTATATGGAAAAGTAAAGGGTACCGAAGAATATAATGTTTCTGTTGAAATTGATGGTGAAAATGTTGGAAAATTAAGTTGTGATTGTCCATATGCAAAAGGTCAAAAAAAGTGTAAACATATGGCTGCTTTATTATTTAAAGTATTAGGTGGAGATATATGTATTGATGATGAATACGATGACGAATATGATGAATACTATGAAGATTATCCATACGAATGTGACCAGTATTATAATAACATTATTGATGATGATTGTAGGATAGATAAAATAATAGATGGTTTAGATGAAGAAATTTTAAAAGATGTATTAAAATATTTATTGGAAAATAATAGTAGTGCAAGAAGAAGTTTTTGGCAATATATAAATAGTGAAGATAACAATAGCAATATTGAGGATTTAAAGGAAAGTATAGATTGCATATTTTATGAAAACTCAGATGATGAATACATAGGGTATGATGAGGCTAGTATTTTATGGAATGAATTAAATGATTTTATTGATAGAGAAATAGTGCCTTTAATAGGATTACATAGATACATGGAAGCTGTTGAATTGACATTACATTTGGCAAGTTCTTTTACAGAATATGACATTGACGATTCTGATGGTATAATTATGGGAATTTATTCAAGATGCGAGGAAATAATATCTTCTGCAATTTGTTTATGTAGTGAGAAAGAAGAAGAAAAGATATTTCAAGCTGTTGTATATGAAGTGGAGAACAATTTTGATGAAAATGGGTATTATAAGGGATTTTTAGATAGATTACTGTTTAATCAATTTAAGTCTGAAAAGTCGTTAAAGGAAATACTGAAAATTGTTAATTCAAGAATTAAAAGTTTATCAGAAGATAAAGAAGACAGTTTTAGTCAATTTTACTTTAAAATTATTTTATCTGCAAAGTTAAAAATAATGGAAGAACTTAATTTGCCAGATGATGAAATAGAAAAATTTTATGTTGAGAATAAATTTATACCTGAAATTTGTGTAATGTTTGCTGATAGGCTTATAGAAAATCAAAATTATAATAGGGCAATAGAAATTTTACATGAAAGCGATAATAAAAATGAAGAAATAAGGGGAAAATTAAAAGAAATATATAAGATTACAGAAAATAAAGTTGGATATCAAAATATATTGTGGGATGAATTAAAAGATGATGGTACAGCAACAATAGATGTTTATAATGAATTAAAATCTACTTACAATAATAAAGAATGGCTTGTACAAAGGGAAAAAGTATTTAAATTAAAATCCTGTAGTTCAATACTGCATAAATTTTACTACATTGAAAAATTGTATGATAGGCTTATGAGTTATATTGAACAGGATAGAGTGAGTATATATACAGTGGATTTATATGAGGAAACATTAAAAAAACTATATCCTGAAAGATTGCTAAAAAAATATGTAAATATTATTAATGATGAAATTAAAATGGTAAGTGATAGAAAAAAATATAAACAAATTATCAAAGTTCTTGTAAAAATGAAAGGATATGTTGGTGGGGATGAAGTAGTTGATAAAATTGCTAATGAATGGAGAAATAAATATAAAAGAAGAAAAGCATTAATTGATGAGATGAAAATTTTATAGATGTTTATATAACTTATATATGATTAAAAAAAGATTATAACTGAAATAATTACAGTTGCTTTGCTGTCAATATACAATCCTCCCTCATTGTAATCTATGCACAAAAAATAATGTTCTTACGATACATTTACATTTTTGTAAAAAAGAGGTATTGTATTAACAAGTTAAACAAAGGCGTTTGAATGACGAATAAGTCGTTCAGACGCCTTTTATTTTTGTGTTGGTATGATTGGAGGAGTTTATATGGAATATGAAGTACAGAAACATTTACATTATGCAGGAATACCAAGTTTTAATCTTTACCCTGTAACTAGAGAATTAAAAGACGATGTAGATATTACAATTATGGGTGTACCTTTTGATAGTGGCGTTACAAACCGTCCAGGTGCAAGGTCTGGTCCTAGAGCAATAAGACTTAGTTCACAGTTGACAAACTGTTTTGGTTACCCATGGGGATACAAGATTGCTGATGAAGCCAATATAGTTGATTATGGTGATGTTGGTTACTATGTAGGTGCTAACACTACAAAGGTTATGCTTGAAGAAACTTACGAAAATGCAAAGAAGATTTTTGCTTCTGGCAGCAAGTTACTTACATTAGGTGGTGACCATACAATTCCTTATGGTATGGTTAGAGCAGCTAGTGAAAAGTTTGGCAAGTTAGCATTACTCCATTTTGATTCACATCAGGATAGTACACCAAGTACAGATGGCAATATTTCTCATGCTAATTTTGCTTATGATTTACAGGCTGAGGGTTGTATTGACCCATCTAAGTCTGCTCAGGTATTTATCCGTACAGAAATGACAGAATGTGGTTACAATATTTTCTATGCTCAGGATGCTGTATTTATGGATATGAAGGAACTTGCTGAAAAGCTAAAGAAAATTGTAGGGGATATGCCAGTATATATTACTTTTGATATTGATGCTCTTGACCCATCTGCTGCACCAGGTACTGGTACACCGGTTATTGGTGGTCCATCTTCAGCTCAGGTTAGAAAACTTTTATACAATCTTAAGGGTATTAATGTAGTTGCTGCTGACTTAGTTGAGGTTCTTCCAGCTTATGACCATAGTGAAATTACATCACTTGCAGCAGCTAATATTGCAATGGACCTTATGTATCTTATGTATGACAGAAAGTAAAGAATGGAGGAAAATATATGAAAAGATTATTGGCATTATTATTAAGTGCAACGATGGTATTAGGTTTTACAGGTTGTGGAGCAAGTTCAACAGGTGATACTGCAAAGTCTGATGGAAAAGTTCCTGAAGTAACAATTGGTACAACTTCATGGCCTACAAATATGTTCTTTTATTTAGCAAATGAAAAGGGATTTTTTGATAAAGAAGGCGTTAAGGTTAAAATTCAGGATTTCTCATCTACTACAGAAAGTACAAATGCTTTTGTAGGTGGACAGATTGATTTTTGTACATTTGCTTCATCAGAAACTGTTGCACCATATTTCCAGGGTGGAGATATTGCAGTAGTATTGGAAACAGACAAGTCTAATGGTAGTGAAGGTCTTGTAGCTAAGTCTGATATTAAGTCTGTAAAGGATTTAAAGGGAAAGAGTATTGCAACTCAGCTTTACAGTGTTGACCATATGTTTTTACTTACTTTACTTGCAGAAAACGGAATGACTGAAAAAGATGTAAACATTGTAGATATGTCTATTCAGGAATCTGGTACAGCTTTTGTAGCCGGTCAATGTGATGCTGCTTGTATTTGGGACCCATACTTCTCTCAAGCTATTGCAAGTGGTGGTACTAAGTTGTATTCATCTTCTGATAACCCTAACTTAATTACTGATGTATTATGTACATCTAACAAGTTATGTGAAGAAAATCCTGATGTTGTAGAGGCTGTTGTAAGAGGTTTCTTCGATGCTGTTGAATACTGGAAGAGTAATCCTGACGAAGCAAACAAGTTTATGGGTGATAAACTTGGTGTAGGCGAAGAAGAATTTAAGAAAGAAATCGAAGGTCTTATTATTACTGACCCTTCTTCTGTTAAAACTGCATTCACTCCAGCAGAAGATTATTCATACTGGGGCTATACACAGAATACTATAAGAGATTTTATGTATGAACTTGGTGTACTTAAGAACAAGGATAAAGATTGTGGCGATATGATTAATAATACATTTGTTGAAAAGATTGCTGCTGAAAAATAAAAATGTATAATTTACCCCTAAAAGGAGGACTACATAATGAAGAAAAAATTACTTGCACTTTTAATGACAATGATTATGAGTATTTCTTTATCAGCCTGTGGAGCAAGTAGTTCACAGACAGGAGAAAGTACAGCAAATGCCAATGATTCAAAGGGTCAGAAGGTAGTGTTAGGTATTAACGATTGGCCAGGAAGTTATTGGTGGCTTGCTGTAGACAAAATGGGATATTTTAAGGAACAGGGTGTTGATGTAGAAGTTAAATTGTTCTCAAACTATTCTGACGGCTTGAATGCACTTAATTCAGGAAAAATTGACCTTTTTGTTCCAGCTCTTGCTGATATTATCCCTGCTTATGTAAGGGGTGCTGATACTAAAGTAATTATGGTTCAGGATTATTCAGCCGGTGCTGACGGTCTTATTGCTAAAAGTGATATTAAATCAGTTAAGGATTTAAAGGGTAAAAATGTTGCTATCGAACTTGGGGGAAGTGACCATTTATTCCTTTTAAAATGCCTTGAAAATGCAGGACTTACAACAAAAGACGTAAATTTGGTAAATATGTCTACAGGTGATGCTTCAAATGCCTTTATAAGTGGACAGGTTGATGCAGCTGCTATCTGGGAGCCTTCATTATCAATGGCTCAGAAAGAAACTGGGGGAAATATTCTTGCAAGTACAAAAGATGCTGAATATGAAGGCTTAATTCCGGCTGTACTTGCAACAAATGGCAATGCACTTAAAACTAAGCGTGAAGAAATCAAAAAGGTTATGAAAGCATGGTTTAATGCTCGTGACGGTTATGAGAACAAATTTGATGAATTTGCCAAAGATGTTTCTTCAGGTGCTGAAGTTTCACCAGAAGAATTTAAGACACTTATGGAAGGTTGTGCCGTAAGAACCATGGACGAAAATGCTGAGGCATTTAAAGATGGCGACACTTATGTTTCATTAAAGAAATGTTCTTCAATGTTAAGCGAATTTTTATATGACAATGGCTTAATTGACAGTAAGCCTGATAACTTCGATTCTTTGTTTGATAGCTCTATTTTTGACGAAGTTTATGCTGAAATGAATAAGTAAAATTTATGAAATAACAGACTGGTTTTTACAATCAGTCTGTTATTTTGGCTTAAATAAAAATGCTTAAAGGAGAAAATTATGCACTCAGAAATTGTGGATTTATCTATTTTAATAGAAAATAATATGATTTACTATCCGGGAGACCCTGAACCAAAACTTTCAAAATATATTACATTGGAAAAAGACGGTTGTCGTGTTATGAAACTTAATATAGGTACTCATACCGGCACTCATATGGATGCTCCTGCACACTTTATGAAAAATGGAAAAACTATTGATAATATAGATTTAAAAAATTGTATGGGTAAGGCTGTTGTTGTTCATCTTCCTGATTTAAAACCTTATTACGAGATTGTTCCAGAGGATTTTAATAGCCTTGAAGAACATATTAAAAATTCAAGTATAGTGCTTTTTAACACAGGCTGGATATATAAAGCCGGTACAGAAGAATTTTACAAACATCCTTATATTTCAAAGTCATCAGCACAATATTTAAAAGATTTGGGAATAAAGGCAGTGGGTGTTGATATGCTCAATGTAGATAAAACCTGTGTTGAAGGAGAACAATATACTGAAAATTCAACATCAGCTCACAATGTTTTCTTAGGTAATGATATATTAATTGTGGAAAACTTAATTAATCTTGAAAAATTAAATACAATAGGTAGCAATGTTATGTTTCTTCCTCTTAAAATAAAAGACGGTGACGGTTCACCTGTAAGAGCTGTTGCTTTTGTTTAGTACAATAAAATGTACTTGACTAGAAAATTTTGTTGAAATATAATTGAGAAAATAGCAATAGGAGGAAAGTATATGAACTGTGAGGATTTAGTCAATATTCCGTTACTAAAAAAGGGGCTAACACTTATTTCAGGGGCAAATGGTATACGAAATAACATAAGTTGGATATATTTTGCAGATTGTGTTCAATGTCTTGACGAGGAATACAATATAAGTGAACTTATTCACGGTGGAGAAATGGTTATAATAACCAATAGAAGTCTGACTGATGATGATAATAAGATTATAGACATAATAAAGGTTATGTATCCAAAGAAAATTGCAGCAGTAGTTATAAATGAAAATCAAATTTCTAAAAAGATAGCTGATTATTGCGAAGAACTTAATTTGCCACTATTTGAACTTTCAGTAGAATTGCACTTAATAGATTTTTCTCAGATTGTCTGTAAAAGGCTTATAGAGGAGGAGTCAGAGACTCATTCTCGTGAAAAGTTATTAACTTCTATATTATTTGTGGATAACTTTAATGAATATGAAGTAACAAAGAGGGCAACTCACTATGGCATTACTATTTCTGGTAAACAGTCTATAGCAATTATAAAAACAGTAGGTTTAAATGACCCTGCCAGCATAAAAAGAATACAGAATTTAGTGGAAAATGAATTTAGATACTATGATATAAACAAATTGCTCATTTATTCTCAGTTTGAAGCTATAGTAGTTATGTTTCCTTTAGATGTATTTGGCAGAGATAGTGTCGTTCACTTCTTTGAAAAAATTGCTGAAAAAATTCGTAAGGATTTTGAAATTGAGGCATATATTGGAATTGGTCTTGGATATGAATATCTTGCAGACATTAGAGAAAGTTATACAGAGGCAAAAAGTGCATTACAGCTTATAAGTATGGAAAAGCAAAAGTATGTTTTAAGCTATAATGATATGGGCATTCACTCTCTTATATCTCAGATTAGAAGTCCTAGAACATTGGATAACTACATAAATGACAAATTAGGCAAATTAATAGAGGCAGACAAGGTTCAGGATAGTGAATTGTGTAATACCCTTAGGGCTTATATTGAAAATAATTGCAATTCCAATGCTACGGCTGAACTTTTGTTTATTCACCGTAATACAATGCGATACCGTCTTGATAAGATAGAAAAAATATTGAATGTAGATTTAGATGATTTATCTGTCTGTCTTGAACTTAAATTGGCATTTATAATATTGGATTTTAGAAATAGTCGAAAAAACTGATATGTGCATAATGCACAAGAATGATTATAGCTAAAATACATTGATATTTTAAAGGCATAAATATATAATAGCACCATAAGGAAAACAAAAAGACGAGGGCGTCGGCTTATTAAAGTCGACGCCCTTTTTGTATAATTGAAAGGAGAAAACTATTATGAAAATGATTAAAGCTATTGTAAGACCTGAAAAGTGTGATGAGGTTTTAAATGAATTATGTGAGGCTGGTTTTAGAGCAACTACAAGATATGGTATCTTAGGCAGAGGTAAGCAGAGAGGTTTAAAAGTATCTGATGTTTACTATGATGAAATTCCAAAGGAACTTATTATGTTAGTAGTTGAAGACGAAAATGTAAACAAGGTAACAGACATTATTATTAAGTATTCAAGAACAAGTGATGGCGGTTCATTTGGTGATGGTAAGATTTTCATTTTACCGGTAGAAAAAGCGATTACTGTAAGCTCAGGAAAGGCAGAGCTATAAGGAGGAATTGGATATGAAAAATGTTATTGTATTTTTAAGACCCAATTGTTATTTCAAGACAAAGGAAGCACTTAATGAAAAAAGATTTTTTGCTATGAATACAAAAGAGGTTCTTGGCAGAGGTAAAGAACACGTTAGTTTTACTACAGGCGAAGGCAACAGTGAAGCTGATGACAAAATTTATTCAAGAACTTTTGTAGCTAAAAAGATGATTAATATAGTAGTAACAGATGATAGACTTGACGAATTAATTGACGTTATTCTTTCTGTCAACAGCCATGGTGCAGAGGGCGACGGTAAAATCTTTGTTACACCTGTAGATAGCTGTATAAGAATACATACAGGAGAAACAGATGAGGATGCCCTTATATAATTGGAGGTTTTAGTATGAAAAAGAGTAAAGGCGATTTCCGTCTTAGAAAAGATATATCAAAGCGATGTTATACCATATCAATGATAATGACATTTGTAGTGATATTTGCTCTGTGGGGAGGACTAAGTGGAAGTGGTATGGTAAAGGAACTTTTCTTACCATCTCCATTAAAGGTACTCAATGACATAGTAAGTTGTGCTAAAGATGGTTCATTGTGGGCTAATATGGGCTGGAGTATTTTCAGAATTACAATGGGCTTTGTTATTTCTGTAATCATTGGTGTACCTCTCGGTATACTTGCAGGTAGCTTTAAAAGAGTAGATGCAGTAGTAACGCCTATTTGTGAATTTATTCGTTATATGCCAGTACCAGCATTTGTACCACTTGTAATGGTATGGTGTGGTATTGGTGAAGGAGCTAAAATAAGTATTGTATTCCTTGGTTGTTTCTTCCAGATGGTACTTATGGTAGCCGATAATGCAAGAGCTGTATCTGATGATTTGCTTTCAGCAAGTTACACATTAGGTACAACACGATTTACAACTATTACAAAGGTATTAATACCAGCTATGGCACCTAATATGATGCTTACATTGAGAATGATGATTGGTTGGGGCTGGACATACCTTACTGTAGCCGAACTTGTAGCATCAAATTCTGGTTTAGGTTACTCTATTTTAAAGGCACAGAGATTCTTACATACTGAAAGTATTTTTTCTGGTATTCTTGTAATAGGTGTACTTGGTCTTATTACAGACAGAATTTTTGCCTTTGCGATTAAAAAGATGTTCCCATGGGCTGAATAAAGGAGATGTAAAGTATGAAAAAACAAAATATTATTTCAAATTCTGGTTCACCCTTAGAGGCTCATGTTGCCAGTAGTAAAATTATAGTAAGCCATATTGATAAGGTTTACACAAATGGCAAAAAGTCAACAAAGGCCATTGATGATGTATCAATAGACATTCAGGATAATGACTTTGTATGTATAGTAGGTCCTTCTGGTTGTGGTAAATCAACTTTACTTAGAATGCTTGCCGGTTTGGATTTTCCTACTAAGGGAGATATTGTAGTAAATGATACACCGGTAACAGGTCCTGGACCTGACAGAGGTATGGTATTCCAGAGTTATACTCTTTTCCCTTGGATGAATGTTGAAGACAACATTAAATTTGGTCTTAGAATAAAGAAATTGCCAAAGGACGAACAGCAGAGAATAGCAGACAGATACCTTGATATTATTGGATTGAGAAAATTTGCAAAATCATATCCAAAGGAATTGTCCGGTGGTATGAAACAGAGAGTTGCTATAGCCAGAGCTCTTGCTAATCAGCCTGAAGTATTGTTAATGGACGAACCTTTTGGTGCTCTTGACCCTCATACTAAGTCTATGATGCAGTTGCTTATGAGAGAAATATGGGAGCAGGACCACCCAACAGTCGTGTTCATTACTCACGATATTGATGAGGCTGTTTTCTTGGCAAACAAGATTTATGTTATGTCAGCTAGACCGGGTAAGGTCGTTAAAGAAGTTAATGTGTACTTAACACACAAGAGAGGCTTGGAGTTAAAGGATACACCAGAGTTTATTAAGTTGAGAAAAGACATTAATGAACTTTTATATGCTCATTCTAATGATGAGTAATGTGAGTGAATATATGAAAAAACGAGTATTGTATTGAGTATTGTATATGGATAATATATAGACCTAAAAGGAATGTAATCTTATATTTTCCGTTGCCGAAATATAAATGATGGTATATGGCAGTATTAATTATATTAGAAAGGAAGTCTATTCTATGAGTATAGAGAGAATGGTATATACAGGTACGTCATATTTTGGAGAATATGCACGTAAAGAAATTATTACAGAAATAAAAAAGAGAAAATTTAATAAGGCTTTAGTTGTTACAGATGCAATGCTGGTTAAATGTGGTGTTGCAGAAAAAATTGAAAATGTACTTAAAGACGGTGGTATTTCTTATGAAATAGATGATGAGGTTAAACCTAATCCTACTATCGCTAATGTACATACAGGACTTGATAAGCTGAAAGCATCAGGGGCTGACTTTATAATTGCTGTAGGTGGTGGTTCTGTTATAGATACAGCAAAGGCTATTGCTGTTATAGCTAATAATCCTGATAATTATGATGTAGTATCATTAGAGGGTGTGGACAAGAGTAAAAATCCTCCAATGCCTATTATAGCTGTACCTACAACAGCAGGAACAGGCTCAGAAACTACAATGGATTATGTTATAACTAATACAGAGCAAAAACATAAAATGGCTTGTATGGATTCAATGGTTGTGCCAGTTGTAGCTATATTGGATACAGATATTATGGCAAGTTTGCCTTTAAAAATGACTGCTGCCACAGCTATGGATGCTCTTACACACGCTGTAGAGTCTTATTTATCAAAGGGTGCTTTTGATTTTTCAGAAATGTTGTCATTAAAGGCAGTAAGCCTTATTTCAGCTAACTTTTTAAAGGTAATCAAGAACTTAAATGACTTAGAGGCAAGAAAGGCACTTGCTATGGCACAGTATATGGCAGGTATGAGCTTTACAAATGTTGGTCTTGGTATAGTTCATTCTATGGCACATCCGTTAAGTGCATTTTATGATGTACCTCATGGTGTAGCCAACGCCTTGATTTTACCTTATGTGTTAAAGTTTAATTCAGTTGCTTGTGAAGACAAAATGATAACTCTTGCAAAGGCTTTTGACCCTGAATTTGATGAAAGATATGGTAGCGAAGCAGCTACAGAAAGATGTGTAGAGCTTATTAATACATTTAATAGTGTAGCAGGATTACCTCATAAATTAAAGGAAATTAATGTTAATAAAGAGGATATAGATGCCTTGGCTGGAGAGGCATTAAATGACGCAGCTACACCAGATAATAGACGAGAAGTCAACATTGAGGACTTTAAAAAGCTATACAAAACTATGTATGAATAGGATTGGTGGTTATATGGAGTATAAGAAAACATATATTAATGGTTGCTGGGTAGACGGCAATTCAGATAAAGAATTAAAGGCTGTTAATCCATCTAATGGAGAGGTTATAGCAGTAATTAAGGAAAATAATTTAGATGATGTAAAAAGTGCTGTAGCTTCTGCAAAAAATGCTTTTTATGTTACAAGACAATGGCGAGATATGAGTGCTCAGGAAAGAGCCGATATTTTGTTAAAAATAGCTGATGAAGTAGAAAAGCAGGCAGAAGAAATAGCTAAAATAGAGTCTATGGACAATGGCAAGCCTTTGAGAGAGGCTGAGGCAGATGTAGATGATGCTGTACATTGTTTCAGATATTATGCCGGACTTATAAGAACTCCTACAGGTGGAGTATATGAAGTTAATTCCAATTTTGGCAGAATGCACTCCTATAGTGTTACAGAGCCAGTAGGCGTATGTGCTTTAATAACACCTTGGAATTTCCCTTTCCTTATGGGCGTTTGGAAGTTAGCTCCAGCTTTGGCTGCTGGTAATTGTGTTATATTTAAGCCTAGTTCTGAAACCGTATTGTCAACTATTAAAATGTTTGAGATTTTTGATAAGGTTGGTTTGCCAGCAGGAACTGTTAACTTGATTATTGGACCAGGGGGTTCTTTAGGCAATTATCTTGCTGAAAGTAAAGATGTAGATATGCTTACATTTACAGGTAGTACAGCTGTTGGTCAAAGTATTATGAGAGCAGCAGCGTCTAATGTTAAGCGAATAGGTCTTGAACTTGGTGGAAAATCTCCAAATGTAATTTTTGCTGATGTTGATATAGAAAAGGCTGTTGAATGGGCTATGCTTGGTATATTCTTCAATCAAGGAGAGGTATGCTGTGCCGGTTCAAGAATTATTATAGAAAAATCTATTAAGGACAAGTTCATTAAGCGATTTGCTGAAAGAGCAGAAAAAATGACTATTGGTAATTCCCTTGAAAATTACGATATGGGTCCTTTGGTATCTGAAAAACATATGAATGATGTTCTCAAGTATGTAGAGCTTGGCAAAAGTGAGGGAGCAACTCTTGTATGTGGTGGATATAGATATACAGATGGAGAATGTGCAAAGGGCTTTTTTGTAAAGCCAACTATATTCGATAACTGTACAAGTGATATGAGAATTGTCAGAGAAGAAATTTTTGGACCTGTAGTTACTATACAGACTTTTGAAACAGAACAAGAGGCTATTGATTTAGCAAATGATACTGATTATGGTCTTGCCGGTGCAGTATTTACTAATGACGGAGCAAAGGCTTTAAGAGTAATTAAGGAAATCAGAGCCGGTATTACTTGGATTAATTGTTATAACCCTGCCTTCTGTGAAGCACCTTGGGGTGGCTATAAGATGAGTGGTATAGGCAGAGAACTTGGCACTCATGGTCTTGAAGAATATTGTGAAACAAAACAAATAAATATCAATTTGGATAATGAACAACTAGGTTGGTATAATAATTAGAAAACTATTAAAATGCTTTCTGTGATAAGTAATCATAGAAGGCATTTTTGCTTTTTCACTTTTTTTATGGTTTAACATAGTATATATATATAATTCTGTGGAGGTCAATATGATTTTTGGTAGTACAGTAGGCTATGACAGTATATATAGTTATCCATATGAAAGTAGAAAAATTACAGTACAGGAAATGATGGAGAATATTCCCCTTTATGATTCTGAAAAAGGAAAAAGCAGTAATGAAAGAACAGAAAATAGAAAAGTATGTGACATTACAGAAAGTGAGTCCAAAATTGTAAAGGCTCTTTATAGTAAAATAAATAGTAAAATTGACAGCTATATTCAAAATATTATGGATAAATATGAATATGAGGGCAGTCCTGTGTATTCTGATGACGGTATTACTAGGGAAACCCTTGCTCAGATTATTAATCAGGTTATGGAAGAAATGAAAAAGGATTTTGATGATGTAGAGGAAATAATTCTTGAATTTGACGGATATGAAGATTTTTCAAGAAATAACATTCTCAATATGTTAGTTGAGGCACTTGTGCTAAACGAGATTTTCCTTACACGAAGACCTAAGTATAGAAGAATAAGGGATAATTATGTTTTTGTAAATGGTATTTATAGTGGTATAAGAAGAAGATAAAAATTAAGTGACTAGCATTAAGTACAAAAGCTTTTTGCTAGTCACTATTATTTTTGTGAAACAATTTAAGCAAAGTTATGTTAAACTTATTATACGAAAAATTTACAGAGGTATAAAAATGGAGAATAAAGAAATTTTTAGTAAATCAGCTTTAAAGGCTCTTATAATTCCACTTTTAGTAGAACAGGTTTTGGCTGTAACTGTTGGTTTATCCGATGTTATGATGGTATCTAATGTAGGTGAGGCTGCCATTTCTGGTGTTTCTCTTGTAGATATGATTAATAACCTTATGATTGCCATTTTTGCAGCTTTGGCAACAGGTGGTGCAGTTGTTACAGCCCAATGTATAGGAGCAAGACATTACGAAGAAGCAAGAAAATCTGCTAAACAGCTTATTATTGTAGCCATAACACTTTCTATTGTTATTATGGTTGGTTGTCTTATATTTAATAGGCATATATTGAGAGTGCTTTTTGGTAGTATAGACAATGATGTTATGCACAATGCAATGTTATATTTTCTTATTTCATCTGCGTCTTATCCTTTCTTAGCACTTTATAATTCCTGTGCAGCCCTTTTTAGGTCAATGGGTAATTCAGCTATATCTATGAAAGTTTCAATACTTATGAATGTCATAAATATATGTGGTAATGCCATTTTGATTTTTGTATTTAAAATGGGTGTTGAAGGTGTTGCGATTCCGTCTTTGGTTTCAAGATTTGTGGCAGCTATTATAATGCTTGTGCTTATAAGAAATAAAAATAATGTTGTGTATGTAGACCATCACAACTTTAAACCAGAGTTTGGTATGATAAGAAGAATATTGTATATAGCTATACCTAGTGGTATGGAAAATGGTATTTTTCAGTTTGGTAGAATTATTGTAGTAAGTATTATTTCTACATTTGGTACAGTACAGATTGCAGCCAATGCTGTAGCAAACAGTATTGACGGTATGGGTACATTGTGTGGTCAGGCAATATCCCTTGCTATGATAACTGTGGTAGGTCAATGTGTAGGTGCTGGAGATTTAAAGCAGGTTAGACTTTATACTAAAAAGCTCTTGAAAATAGCCTATATTCTTACAATTTGCGTAAATTCCACTATACTTTTGACTTTGCCTTGGATATTAAAGATATTCTCTCTTTCTGATGAAACCAGAAGTTTGGCTTTTATACTTATTTGCATACATAATGGCTGTGCTATTTTACTTTGGCCATTATCATTTGTATTGCCAAATGCTTTGAGAGCTTGTAACGATGTAAAATACACAATGGTTGTATCTATATTTTCAATGTGTATGTTCCGAATAGTATTTAGTTATATTATTGGTCAGTATTTTGGTATGGGTGCAATAGGTGTATGGATTGCTATGATTATAGATTGGATTTTCAGAGTAATATTCTTTGTCTACAGATTTGTAAGTGGTAAGTGGGAAAAACTTACTTATGCAAATAGATAAAAAATATGTCACGAAATGTCATGGTACCTCCTGTATATTATTATTGATGACGAAATAAAAGTTGTCGAAATAATATACGGGAGGTTTTTTAATGGAAACTTTAAAATTTATGGCGAAAGGACAGAAATTAATTCGCCTTGAAATCAAGCCTGTTTATAGTGGCGTAAGAAACTATATGGAGGCAGAATTTATATTAAACCACAGTTGGTACAACATTTCTCCACTGGTGGCACAGTTTAAGAAAGATGAAAAACTTTTTCACGTAACTTTAAAAAGTGGAAAGTGTATTGTACCATGGGAGGTTCTTGAAAATGCCGGAACTATTGAAATTTCTCTTACAGGTGGAAATTTATTAGTCACAAATCCAGTAAAAGTAACTGTAAATGATTCAGGGGCAGAGGGTGGACTTGTGCCAACGGAAGCATCAAATTCTCTTTACAGTGAAATTATGGTGAAACTTAATTCCATAGAGGAGGATTGGTTAAACTGTAAATCTTTATTGGCTGAATACGAACAGAATATAAGTGATAGTGAAACAGCTGTTGAAAATAAAATTACAGATTTTGAAACAAAGTCAGACGAATTAAGTAGAAAAATAAGCGAGATAAACACACTTGCCGAAAAGTGTAAAAGCGATAGCCAAACAGCACAGGCTCTTTATGAGGACGTTAAGGAAAAAATAGAAAATGCTAAAAAGAGTATTGACACTTTGGTTGAAAAAATTACTTTAGCTGAAAATACAAAATCCAGTTTGGAGGAAAGTATTTCAAAGGGCGAAAATACAAAGGCTGTTTTAGATAGTACAATTACAAGTGCTGAAAATATTAAAGCAGAGTTGAAACTGGAGGATTGTATTTCAGAAAATGAAAGAGCTGAGAAAAATATTGAACAGCTGGAAAGTGACAATTTTAATGCTGAAGAAATATTATATGGTGTAGGGGATTTAAAGAAATACACAGGTTATAGTGACAATGGAGTGTGTTATTTTGCAAAGGTGGATTTATCAGAAGAAGCAATTAAACAGTGTTTGGATAAATCCATTAAGGCTGTTGACTTGTCAAAGGGGTACAATGGCATAGCTATCAAGAAAATAGGAGATTATGCCTTTTCTGATTGCTACAGTATGTCAGAATTCGTGTTTGGAACAGATGTAACTTCCATAGGAAATGGTGCTTTTTATGGTAGTAATCTCAGTGAAGATGTTGTTATTCCACCTAATATAACAGAAATAGGTGAAAATGCCTTTAAATATACAAATGCTAATATTTATAATTTATCCGATTCTGAAATCACTGAGGGTGTTCATTGTGAAAATGGAAGCATAGTGCCTGTTACAGTAAGTGGAAATTTAACAGGAAACGTATCATTTTGCTTAGTAGATAAATACTTTGCTTTAAAGGGTACTGGGACTACTGCCAACGCCAACATAGATTTATACAAGGACTACTTAGATAGAATAGAAGAAGTTTATATTCAAGACGGCATAAAAACTATTACTACAAGTATGTTTAATGGTTGTACATCACTTAGAAAAGTAAGTTTGCCGTCAGGAATAACAGACATAGGTTACAGAGCTTTCAAAGGTTGTACTGCTCTTGAGGAAATAGATTTACCGGTCGGATTAAAGAATATAGTTTCGGCTGCTTTCAGTGGGTGTACAGGACTTAAAGAAGTAGTAATACCTACTGGGGTTACAACAATAAGGGATAATCTTTTCGCTAATTGTTTAGTATTAAAAAGTGTAAATATTCCAAAGACAGTAACAACTATAGAAAATTCAGCTTTTTACAGTTGTTCTAATTTAGAAAATGTTGAAACACTAGAAAATGTTGTAAGCATAGGAAGTTACGCCTTTTTTGCAACAAGTTTAGAGGCTATAGTAATAGGTGACAAAATAGAAAGCATAGACGAAAATGCTTTTAGAGGTTGTAATAAGTTAAAAACAATTACATTAAAGAAAACAAAAGACAGTATTGAGGGTTCTCCTTGGGGAGCTTCAAAGGCTGAAATTATATGGGAGGAATAAAGATATGACAACAAGAGAATTAAAAAGATTAATTGCAGACGAGGGAAAGGTTTTACAGAATGTACAAACAGGAAAGACAGCATACTGCGTTGACGTTTTTGCTGAAAATGTAGAAATGTGGAAAGAGATTGAAGAAGTGGCAAAAAAAGAGGTGGTGTAAATGGAAAAGATTTTTAATGACTTTTCTGTTATTGGTGCATTTATAGGTGGAATTTTATCATTTATATTTGGCAAACCAGATGTGCTTATTTATGCTCTTTTAGGTCTTAGTGTTATTGATTTTATAACAGGACTTATAAAGGCTGTTTATACAAGGACATTGTCAAGTGAAATATGTTTTAAGGGATTGTTGAAGAAAATTACAATTTATTTAGTTGTTGCAACTGCTGTTATTGTAAACAATGTAATTGGTGGAAATATTCCACTACGAGAAGTTGTAATTACGTTTTTCATATGTAACGAAGGCTTAAGTCTATTGGAAAATGTAACAGTTATGACACCAGTACCACAACAGCTTAAAGATGTATTTCTTCAATTAAGAAATAGAGGTGATGACTTAAATGATAAAAATAAGTAGTTATCCCGCCTCAAAAGAAAATTATGGAGGAACAAGGTCCTTAAGTAATATAAAGTACATTGTCCTTCACTATACGGCCAATGACGGAGATACAGCTATGAGCAATGCAAAATATTTTGCAAGTGGCAGTAGAGGTGCATCAGCTCATTATTTTGTAGACAGCAAAAACATAGTGCAGTCTGTGAAAGACAATTTTGTTGCTTGGGCTGTAGGTGGAAATAAGTATAATGACGTTGCCAAAACTGGTGGTGGCAAATTTTATGGCAAGTGTACTAATAGCAATAGTTTAAGCATTGAAATTTGTGATGATATTAAAAACAATGCCATATATCCAACAGAGGCTACAATAAATAATGTAGTGGAATTAGTCCGTACATTAATGAAGAAATACAATATTAACATTAGTAATGTAATAAGGCATTTTGATGTGACTGGTAAAAAATGTCCTATGTACTGGTGTGGAGATAGTCAGAAAAATGCAATATGGATTAGTATAAAAAATAGAATAGTAGAGGAGGAGAAAGTTGTGAAACAGAGTATAAAAATTAATGGCAAATTAAAATCTGTTGATGCTATAAACAAAGGCAACTATACTTATATTAAGATTAGGGACTTGTCTGATATTCTCAATATTGAATATGATAAGGAAACAAAATTAATAACATTAAAAGTTAAGTAGGTTTATAGTAATATAATGTTGAAATATGCTGTCTTAAATGTTATAATTTTAATACAAATATTTAAGGGGAGGCATATATATGAAATCAAGTATTAATATATTGAGTATAATTTTAAATGTTTTTCTTATATTCGCCGTTATTGTTTTACTTTTTGATAGAGATGATGAGGAAGAATACGGAGAAGAGATTTACGATTATGATGAATAAGAAGTAGGGTGTTACCTAAGTAAAAAGGTAAACACCCTATTTTTTTTATTCAAACCAAGCCTTATATAAAAGGGCAATACCTTTTTCAATATTGTCAATTAATACAGAGCTGTAGCCTATAATGACTGAATTTTTAGGTGCTGTTGAAATGTTTTTGTAGTATTTGGAAATAGGATATACTTTTATTCCAAATTTTAAAGCAGCGGAAACAAGCTGTTCTTCTGTCATATTGTTTTTAGGAGATGCAACTAAATAAAGTCCTGCTTTTTCTCCACTTATTTCTATTTTATCGTCAAAATACTTCTTTATAGCATCTAATATTATTCTGTTTTTGTTTGTGTTGTGAGTTTTGTATCGTCTTCTGTGTCTTAACAAATATTTCTTTTCAATATATTCTGTAAAAGCATATTGGGTGATTATAGGCACAGGGTTTGAATAGTGTTCGTACAAAGTGTTATACTTTTCTGAAAATTGTGGCAACATAATAAAAAATGCAAGTCTTGAACCCGGAGAAAGAGTTACAGAGTAAGATACAGCATAAAATATCCTATTTTCTGTATCACAGGCTTTTAAAGAAGGATAATAGTCTTGAGTATAAATCAGTTCGTGACTACTATCATCTTCGATAATGTAGGAATTTGTATCATTTGCCCATTTTACCAATGCCATACGATTTTCAGCAGAAAAAGTTACACCAGTGGGAAAGTGGTGGTTAGTTTTTACACAGAGAATAGACTTTTTATATTTGTACAACTGTTCTATATCTATTCCGTCATTCGTCAAATCAACATATTCAATGTTAAATCTCTTGCGTGTTACAACCTCTTTTACGGCAGGATTAGTTGGATTTGTAAGTATGGTAGTGTATTCCTTTGGGTCGAATAAATCGTATATTATACTTAATACTTCATAAATATCCGGAGATAGTACTATATCCTCGGGGTTAGAATGTATTTTCCTAAATAGGAAGGATTTTTTCGTAATTGCGTGCTGTAAAACTGGTTCGCCATTTCTACTTGGTGTATTAAAAAAATCTCTGTTTTCCAACACTGTTAAAGTATGGGTTATACATTGACGCCAAAAATCGTGGCGAAAAAGTCTGTTTTCAGTTACTCTCCAATTAAAGTCAAATACAATATTTTTGTCTTGCTGAGGAAGTATAGTTGGAGGAGTAGTTATATTGTCGTTGTTTGTGTAATCGTTTGTAGGAGCAACGATATATCCACTTCCTCTTTTGCTTACAACCAAGCCTTCTAACACTAATTGACTATAGGCCTGGTCAACAGTATTTCGACTTACTCCTAATTCCTTTGCCAAAACTCTGGTAGGAATAAGAATGTCCCCTGTAGTAAGTTCTTTTTCCTGTATTTGGTTAAAAATTTCTTCATATATTTGCAAATATAAAGATTTTTTGCTATTTTTATTTATTAAAATCATAAAAAATTCCTCTTTTTAAAATTGGCACAGTACCAGTGAATTGGTACTGTCGAAAAAATGTAAATTGGCTGTTTTTTTGTAGATATTTATATTGTAAAATAACTTCTAAAGAAATGCAAGAAGTATTGTTGTTTTTATATTATATAGGAGATGATTATATGGATAATGTATCTAGCGAAAAGTTGTATTATTCTGTGTATGACACTTTTAATGACAAGGTTACAATAATATGTAATGATGATGCTGTTGTTGGTTTAAAAATGGGTGAAGTGTCAATAGAAAATGGTACTTGCCAAAAAACTCCTTTGATGGATAAGGCTGTAAATGAATTGAAAGAATATTTACAGGGAGAGCGTAAGTATTTTGATGTGCCACTCAAATTAGAGGGGTCAGAATATCAAAAGAAAGTTTGGAATATTATCAGAAGTATTCCTTATGGAAAGACAATTACATATAAAGATGTTGCTATTGAAATGGGAAAGAAAAAATCCTTTAGAGCTGTTGGTGGGGCAATAGGCAAAAATCCTCTTTTGATTTTTGTACCTTGCCACAGAGTAATAGGTCTTAATGGTGCTTTAACTGGATATGCCGGTGGCATTGAAAGAAAAGAAAATCTTCTTAAATTAGAGCATGCAATTTAATTTTTATGTTTTTAGAACGTAGTTTTTTAGCTACGTTCTTTTTTTGTAATGAATATTTTTGTTGTTTTATTAGAAAAATATAGTATAATAGAATTAAAGAGAAGTATCCACATATTAGGAGGGATTTTTTATGAAAGAAGAAAGAATGTTTATTTTAAAAATGGTTCAGGAAGGAAAAATTACAGCTGATGAGGCTGTTAAATTGTTAGACTCTATATCTTCAAACCATAGTAAATCTGACACAATAAGACAGGTAAGAGATAAGGCAAATGGCATGCTTGAAGATGCAAAACCTGTTGTAAAGAAGTACGCAAATAAGGCAACTAGAGTTTTAAATGACGTTGTAGATGCTTTCAAGGAAGGCGTAGACAATTTTAACAATAAGCCTAAGAAGTCAGATTTTACCGATGACGTTATTGATGATGTAAGTGACCACTTTGATGATTTAGATGATGATTTTGTAGTCTATGACGGTTCCGATGATGAACCAGATATGATTGATGAAATTAAGAAAAATGCAGATGAAAAATCTCATAAAATTTCAGAAAGTGTAAAGGAAAATACTTCAGCTGTTAAAGAAACTATGAAAGAAGCTGCTAAAAGTATTAAAGAAAGTGCCAAGGATATGAAGGACACTGTGAATATTGTAGCTATGGATATAAAAGAAAAAGCTGAAAACGTAAAAGACGATATTGAAGGTGCTATGAAAAAGTAAAAAGAAACACCAATGCTTGTTGTTTAAGCATTGGTGTTTTTGCGTTTATAGAGATTTTTCAAGACTTTCTATAGCATCTTTAACAATCTGTCTTGTTTCTTCAAAGGAATAAGTATATTTAGTTTCAATAATGTCGTGTATAAATTCTATCAGAGAACTGCTTATTGTTGGCTCTGAAATCTGTACCAGTTTTATTTTGTTATCCCTTGTATAAATAAACAATGAAAAATTGTAAGAATCCTTAATTTCAGTTATTTCATAGTTGTTTGTAACGTTGATTTTGTTTGAGTCAAAAGCCCTTGCAACTATGTGCTTATCATCAATAGAATTTAGGAAATTTTTAAGTACGGTAATTCTCTCCTCTATTGTACAAGGATTTAGGTACTTATAGCAGTACAAAAACAAATTACCGTTTTCGGCAAACTTATAAATAGCGTCTTTATTAAATAAGACATATTTTTTAGCTACTTTAGAAATTACATCTAATCTATGTGATATTAATTCACTAATGTAAGCCTTTTCCGGAAAATCATCAGTAATAAGGCGATGGTACATTTCTAAAGGAACAAAAGCAGAAAGGCAAGGTTCTTCCGTTATGGAATACATAGTATTAGTGTTGGCTGACTCATCTTGTATTAACTTAAGTATAGCTTGGGTAAAATCGAAAACAGCCGAATTGAATACATTTGTATACTCTAGTTTTTCTTTGTGAGCAGAAATAATCTTTTCAGCAAATTTGCTGTCATTTACAATCATTACGTGGTTCAAATTTTTCTCTACAAGAATAACTATGCCGTTAAAGACTATGTAATAGGGATAAACTGATAAATGGTTATCGTAAAAATAACTGTCAACATATACATAATGTAGTTTGTATCTCTCATCAGAGTCAGTAATTAAAGGTGTTATATTTTTTAATGTAACAAGATTTTTCTCTGTACCCCTTGATGAGTGGTTTAAAAATTCAAATAATACATTAATATTACAATTTATGGAATAATCATTAATATGCTTGCTTATAGCTTTGTAGAAAAAGTTATCGTGAAAAGGAACATAAGAATATGCCTCTATTTGTGTGTTTTTGGAGTTTGCAATAGTGTACTCCATTATTGTATAAAAATCCTCTTTGCTGTATACCCCACTGGAATTATATAAATCACTCTTACATTCTATACCCATAGGCTCAGATTTTATATCTAAGCTATTAGAAATAGAGTTCAATATTTCCAAAACAAGCTGGTTGCGTTTTATTTGTTCCTGTGACCACATACTTTGATAAAAGTCGTTATATAAATTTTCTCTTTCTAAAAGTGGTACAGGTAACGCATTAAGAACATCTCGAAATTGCCTTAAACTTAAATTTCTGTCCCCTGAAAAGGCTTTTTGCATAGTTGTTCTGTTAATATTGGTTATTTGAGCCAATCTGTAGACTGATATTTTATTATCATTTAGTATACTTTTAATTTTTTCAAAAATCTCTTTTTTGTCCATTATATATCTCTCCATTTTATCTAGGAAAAATATATCACAATGAATATACAAGGTCAATATGTGACAATACACTTTTTTTAGTGTACCTACCTTGTCACATATTGAATAGTCTATAAAATTATAGTAATATCAAAATAAGAAAATTAATAAATTCTGAATTAATATACATAAATTAAAAAATAAAAATATTTAAGAGAGGTGAAATAAGTTAAATTTGTAGGTGTAATTAAAATTGTAATTTGTGATTGGAGGGTTTATTTATGAAAAGGGTAATGGCAGTAATATTAAGTGCAACAACTATATTTGGTACTTTTCCGGTTGGAGTAAATGCAAGTGTTGTTGAAAAGGCAGAAGGAAATGTGGCAACATTTACATCAAGTGGTGAAGGGAATAATATAAAGTCAGATAATGATTATAATAGTCAAGAACTTTTAGTTGCTACAAATGAGGACTTTGCAAATTTAGAAGGAATGTTAAAGAGTCTATACAGTATAAAGGATAAAGATTTTGATTCATCAACAGCTAATTTTGAGCATGTATTTTATCCATTTATAACACAAGGCTATAGTAGCTGTGGATATGAGTATTTTTTTGGAGAAGATGGTGAAGAACTAAATTATACTTTTAATGGAGAGGCTGCAAAACCAGATCCAAAAAATAGATTATATTTTGGATATAGTAATGATAAAGAGTATTATTATTACAAACTGGATGCTGATAATGTTGACTGGATTTCTAAGAATATCTACAATGTAGAACCGGACCATTCACTTGACGTATATGGCGATATGGGAATGTATTATTATGATGGAGATTATTATATAAAATCAGGAGATGCAGGGTATATTGGACATACAGCTGATATATTAGATTATAAAAAGCTGGATAATGGAAAATATTATGTTACTATCCAATATAGTATGGAGTATGATGGTATAAATAAAAATTATATGCTGGTTGGATTAAAAAATATAAATGGCAAGAAATATTGGAGTGTGTATAAGAACAGTTTAAATCCTTTTGATTGTGCTGATATAAAACCAATTACTGTCACTCTAAACGGCAATAAACTTACATTTTCTGAAAATCCTTACATTGAAAACGGTACAACAATGGTGCCTATGAGGGCAATATTTGAGGCTCTAGGGGCTAGTGTCGATTATGATACAGAAACTAAGGCAATTACTGCAACCAAAGGAAGTACAGTCATAAAGTTGTTTGCAAACTCTGATACTGCTACTGTAAATGGTAAAGAAGTCACATTGACGTCACCAGTTGCAAATAAAAACGGTACAACTATGGTACCTTTAAGATTGGTTTCAGAGGCTTTAGGTGCAGAGGTTAGTTGGGATGCAGAGAGCAAGATTATAAATATTTCTATTTCAGAAAAAATAACTAAAGAAGAAACAAGTACAATTAAATTAAATGAGTTAGATGAAACTTATAGTGGTGAAGTATATGATTATGAAAAGAATTATATTGAAGTACATCAAAAGTTTATTAATAGTGATGATTACAAGAATATAACAAGTTATGCTTGTGCTGAAGAAATAGGAAATGGCATAAAAAATGACAGTAAAATACAAAATGCTAAATTAGGTAATCATGCAGTACACTTATTTAAGGACTATTTTAAGAATTACTATGATATTGCTCTTGCAGATGTATTAATTAAACAATCTACTTATGACAAGTATGAATTAATGTTTAAAGATGGAATATTAAAAAATCAAAAATCTATATGTGATGATATTATAAATATAGTTAAAGATGATTGGGGAAATGACTTTTTCTAAAAAAGACGAGAGTATAATTAGAAAAATATTAACAACCAAAAACACAGAGGACTATGCAAATGACCCAATATATACTAAATTAAGCAGTATTCTTGAAAAACATATGAATCAGGAACAAATTACAAACATTTTTAATGCTACTGGAAAGGTATCTAATGCTGTTGAATTATTTAATAAAGCCAGCAACATAATTGATGCAGTACAAAATACAATGAATTATTCATCAGCATTAAATGCTTACTTAGATACAAGTGATGAATTTAAAAAAGTATTAGTATATACAGATATTAATCCTGCATTGAAATATAAGAATGGTGTAGATTATGCCTTATTACATGAATCTATAAATAGATACCTAGAAATCTATAACGAAGAAAATGTAGCAAAGGAAGTAGCAAACAAGGCTCTTTATGAGGGTGTAGTTGCTACATATAGTATTTTTAAAGATGAATGGATAAATAGTATTGGAAATTTTATTTATACATCTGCAGCAATAAGTGGAAGTGAGGCTGCCGTATCAGCAGCTGTTGGCAAAGTTACAGGAGCTATAACTATAGGCTATGAAATAGGTACAGCAATATCAGATGTTTTATTTAAGAATAATGAAAAGGTTGCCTTATTATCTACATTGGAAGCCAACGGATTTTTAGCAGAAAATGCGAAAAAAGCATTAGATAGTGCCGAAAGTGAATTTTTGAAAAATCCAAGTTATGAAAATGCAAAAATATTTGATGAAGCGTTTAATTTTTATAAGGGTATTCAGATTTATTCATGTGACAAAGCTATAGAGTATGATAAACAAATTAAAGGTTTACTTAATATTTTTAAGTGGAAATCTTTAGATGAAAATATCAAATTTGCAGAAGAAACAAAGAAAGAGTATGAAGATTTATATTGTCACTAAATTTATAAGTATTTAATCTAAATCCAAGTAAACCTCCAAATTGACGAATTTATAAATCAGTTTGGAGGTTTTTATAAACCACTAAAACGCCCATCTCCTTTTGTTTGGAGATAGGCGTTTCTTTAGTGAATTGAATTTATTAAAATTTAAAAGTATCCTTTAAGCCAGCCCATTTCTGGTCTTTATCGCTTAAATTAAGAGGTGTTCCGTCTGCCATGTTGTAGCTTTCAGCAGATGCAGTACCGTCATAATCACCAGTAACGCCACACCAATCAATACCGATTTCAGGGTCATTCCAAGCTAAACCACCTTCATCACCAGGGTGATAGAAGTCAGTACACTTATAGCAAAATTCTGCAATATCAGATAATACTAAAAATCCATGAGCAAAGCCTTCTGGAATATAGAACTGCTTTTTGTTTTCTTCTGTAAGCTCTACACCAAACCACTTGCCGTATGTTTCAGAGTCACTACGTAAATCAACGGCAACATCAAAAACAGCACCTTTTACTACTCTTACAAGTTTGCCCTGTGGATATTCTTTCTGGAAGTGTAAACCTCTTAAAACACCTTTTGTTGAGCAAGACTGGTTATCCTGAACAAAAACCATATTAAGACCGGCTTCTTCCATATCACGCTGATTATATGTTTCCATAAAATAGCCTCTGGCATCACCGTGAACAGTTGGTTCGATTACACATAAACCATCAATAGGGCATTTAGTTACTTTAATCTGTCCCATAATTATCTCCCTTATCTATTGCTATACATTCTTTCGTAGTAGTTCTGGTATTCGCCACTAATAATAGTTTCCCACCATTCTTTGTTTTCTAAATACCACTTAATAGTCTTCTTTATACCGTCAGCAAACTTAGTTTCTGGCAACCAGCCAAGTTCGTTGTGGATTTTAGTTGGGTCAATAGCATATCTCATATCGTGACCCTTTCTGTCAGCAACAAATGTAATAAGGCTTTCAGGCTTACCAAGTTCCTTACAGATAATTTTTACAATATCAAGATTAGTCATTTCGTTGTGACCACCGATGTTATAAACTTCACCAACTCTACCGTTGTGGATAATAAGGTCAATAGCCTTGCAATGGTCTTCAACATAGAGCCAATCTCTTACGTTTTCGCCAGTGCCGTATACAGGAAGTGGCTTATCATTAAGTGCATTAGCAATCATAAGAGGTATTAACTTCTCCGGGAAGTGATATGGACCATAGTTGTTAGAGCATCTTGAAATAGTAACAGGCAAACCAAATGTTCTGTGATATGCAAGAACTAATAAGTCGGCAGATGCCTTAGATGCACTATATGGGCTTGATGTATGAATAGGAGTTTCTTCTGTGAAGAATAAGTCAGGTCTGTCTAAAGGCAAATCGCCATAAACTTCGTCAGTAGAAACCTGATGATAACGCTTAATGCCGTACTTTCTGCAAGCATCCATCATAACCTGAGTACCGAGAATGTTTGTTTCAAGGAAAATGCTTGGGTTTTCAATAGAACGGTCAACGTGACTTTCTGCAGCAAAGTTTACTACAATGTCAGGCTTTTCTTCTTCAAATAATTTATAAACAGCTTCTCTATCTCTGATATCAGCTTTTACAAATCTAAAGTTAGGATTATCCATAACTGGTTCAAGTGTAGATAAGTTACCAGCATAAGTAAGAGCATCTAAGCAAATAATTCTGTAGTCTGGGTACTTATTGAGCATATGGAATACAAAGTTGCTACCAATAAAACCAGCACCACCTGTAACAATAATATTCATAAAAATTTCCTCCTAGTATAAATACTTGCTGTCAGCAACATTCTTTAAATGCTGACCGTAAGCAGATTTTCCGTAAAGTTTAGCAGATTCTAAAAGTTTTTCTTTTGAAATCCAACCGTTTTTATAAGCAATTTCTTCAATAGCTGAAATCATAATGCCCTGTCTGTCTTCTACAACCTTTACAAATTCAGCTGCTTCATTAAGAGCAGATACAGTACCTGTATCAAGCCAAGCATAACCTCTGCCCAATGTAACTACATCGAGAGTGCCTTCTTCAAGATACATTCTGTTAAGGTCTGTAATTTCAAGTTCACCTCTAGCAGATGGCTTAACCTGTTTAGCCTTCTTAACAACGTCCTTGTCGTAGAAATAAAGACCTGTTACACAGTAGTTAGACTTTGGATGTTCTGGCTTTTCTTCAATAGAAATAGCCTTACCATTTTCATCAAATTCAACGATACCAAAACGTTCAGGGTCTTCAACATAGTAACCAAAAACAGTAGCACCATTTTCTTTTTTAGCTGCCTTTTTAAGGTGGTCACTTAAACCGTTACCGTAGAAAATATTATCGCCTAAAATCATAGCACAGCTATCATCACCAATAAATTCTTCACCGATAAGGAAAGCCTGAGCAAGTCCGTCTGGGCTAGGCTGTACCTTGTAGCTTAAATTAATACCAAAATTAGAACCGTCACCTAAAAGCTTTTCAAAATTAGGTAAATCAGTTGGAGTAGAAATTATGAGAATATCCTTAATTCCAGCTAACATAAGAGTTGAAAGTGGATAATAAATCATAGGTTTGTCATATACAGGCAAAAGCTGTTTGCTTGTTACCATTGTGAGTGGATAAAGGCGAGTGCCACTACCACCGGCTAAAACTATACCTTTCATACTAGAGAACCTCCTAAATATTATACAATTATAATTAGTAACATTTTATCACAATATAAATTTTTAGTCAAATTATATTATTTAAAAGATGTATTTTTGACAAAATTAATTTTCTTTGATATTTTTTATTAAATAATGAACCTTTTCAATTTAACTATGCTCTTATATATAGACCGGTCAAAGGAGGCAAACTATGTATGAGGAAATAATAGAAAATATGAAAAATGGAGATGAAGATGCTCTATGTAAACTGTATTCGGTTTATGCTCAATCTGCATTAAGAAGTGCATATTTAATCACAAATAATCTTCATTCTGCTCAAGATGCTGTAGAGGATACATTTGTACAATGTTATAACAACATAAATAAACTAAAAAATAATGGAGCTTTTAAAGTTTGGTTTTACAAAATACTTACTAGAAATGCCTGCAAATACGCAAAAAAGGATAATAAAAACATTCCAGTTGAAGATGAAAATATAAATGCTGGAAGTGTAAATGATGAGTATTTTTCAAGTGAAAAATATATCCGGCTTTACAATGCCATAGATAGTTTAAATAAAAAAATGAAAACAACTGTAGTTTTATTCTATTTTAACGAAATGTCTATAAAGGAAATTGCAAAAATTACAGGAAGTTTTGAGGGTACTGTAAAAACAAGACTTTTTGCTGCAAGAAAAAGGTTGAAAAAGTATTTAGAAACAGATATGGAGGCTTAATATTATGAAATATGATGACGAATTAAAAAAAGCATTAAATTTAAGGGCTGAAAATTTTTCTGTAGATGAAAATATGCTTTATAGCATTAAGAGAAAAATAAAAAATCAAAGGAGAATAGGTATGAATAAATTTAAAAAGGCTGTTATTGTTTGCTGTACAGTTTTAGTAATAGGTGTAACTGGTGTTTATGGTGGTGGAAAGATTATATCCTATAGTTCTTCATCAAGTAATTTAAATGAAATGAAATATATTCCAGCAGAAAGTGAATTTACAAAAAAAGTTGGTTTTGTGCCTAAATGTCCTGAAAATCTGGGTCAGTATAAATATTTGTATTCTGTGCCAGTAGATAGTTCGGCAGATGATGAACAGGGGAATAGTGTAAAAAAATACAAAGAAATAAATATATCCTATGATGTTCCAAAGGGAAATCTTTTTATGAGCGTTTCTCCTTATATAACAAATGACCAAAGTCCAAATTCAGAAGAAATAGATTACAATAACAAAACTATTTACTATGGTAGCTATGAATATAAGGCTGTTCCACCTGATTACAAACCTACTGAAGAAGAAAATAAAAAGGTTGAGGAAGGCTCTTTGCAAATTGGCTATGGTTCAGATAAAGTAGAAGAAGAAAAGACACAATTTTTAATGTGGCAGGAGGGAGATTTACAGTATCTTATTATGGATATGGGTACAGAAATACCAAAAGACGAATTTGTAAATATGGCTAAACAGGTTATAGATATGCAATAAATAGTTGTGTTAAATAAAGGTGGTAGCTGACATTGCTACTACCTTTATTTTTTTGTAAATTAATATGGTAAATTATATTTTTATATGTTAGAATGTGCCTATAAAATTTGTGTATAGGTGGTGGCATTTATGGAAGATACTCCTATTTTAAAATTATTATTAAAACTCTCTCCGCCTGTTATGTTGGCACTTCTTATACAGTCTGTTTATAACATTGTAGATAGCTATTTTGTTGCCAAATTTTCAGGAGATGGATTAACAGCACTTTCTATTATTTATCCAATACAGCTTTTAATGTTGGCATTGGCAACAGGTACAGGAGCTGGTGTAAATATCCTTATATCCAGAATGGACGGTGTGGGGGATACTAAGTCACAAAATGATGTTGTAAAAAGTGGTATGTTTCTTGGTGTTGTAAATTTTGTTGTTTTTGCTTTATTTGGCTTAATGAGTATAAAAGGATATTACAACATCTCTTCTAATATAGAGGGTGTTCGTAAAGAGGGTATAATGTATGGACAGATTATACTTTTGTTTTCTTTTGGTATGTTTTTAGAGGCTAACTGTACCAAAATGTTACAGGCAAAGGAAAATATGATTATACCTACTATAGCACAAATCGTGGGTGCAGTTATTAATGTAATTTTAGACCCTATACTTATATTTGGTAAATTTGGATTTCCACAAATGGGGATTAAGGGAGCGGGTATTGCTACAGTAATAGGTCAATGGGTTACAATGGCTATTGTATTGGTAAATGTACTTAAATACTATAAGTTTAAAGGCAGTATTGACTTAAAAAGCTGTGTTAAAATTTATAAATTCGGTGTTCCCTCTATTATATTACAATCTCTCTATACTTTTTATATTGTAGGGCTTAATCTTGTACTTAAATTATTTACAGAAGATGCAGTTGCTGTACTGGGAATATACTATAAATTGCAAACATTTTTCTTTATACCCCTTACAGGACTTCAACAGGTTATAGTACCTGTTGTAAGTTACAATTACGGTGCAGAAAAATACAAGAGAGTAAAGCAGACATTGTGGTATTCTGTTGGTATTGCTTGTTCAGTTATGTTTGTTGGTATAATAATGTTTATGGTATTCCCTAGAGAGCTTATATCTATATTTTCACAACAGGAAAATGTTTTAAATATAGGTAGTTCAGCATTGAGAATTATTTCCACAAGTTTTATTCCGGCTGGTTTTGTACTTATGTTTATAGTCTATTGTCAAGGTGTAAACAGGGGTGGCTACAGCATTTTGCTTACTGTACTTAGACAGGTAATATTGTTTGTGCCATTGGCTTGGATTTTCCACTACAAAGGTCTTTTTTATGTGTGGTTTACTTTTCCGGCAACTGAAATTATTACAGCATTAATGAGTTTTTATCTATATTTTGTAAGAGAAAAAAAGAAGTAAAAAATCCTTGACTCTACAATAGTTATAGACTTTATTATATGTTATGATGATTTTTAGAAAGGAAATTTAATTATATGGAGAAAAAATTGACAGAGGGAAGTGTATTTAAGGCATTATTGTTCTTTTCGTTGCCTTATTTACTATCTTATTTTTTACAGACCCTTTATGGTATGGCAGATTTGTTTATTATAGGTCAGTACAACGGTGTTGATAGCACTACAGCTGTTTCTGTAGGTAGTCAGGTTATGAATATGTTTACAGTTATGATAGTTGGCTTGGCTATGGGTGCAACTGTAATGATAGGCAGATGTGTGGGCAGTAATGACTACAAGCAAATGGCGAAGGTAATAGGAAATACTGTTACATTTTTTATGGGCTTTTCCATTGTTTTAACAGTCGTACTTTTGTTTTTTGTAGAAAATATAGTAAGTATAGTTTCTACACCGAAGGAGGCTGTTTCTGGTACAATAACATATTTGACAATCTGCTTTATGGGTATACCTTTTATAGTAGCCTACAATATTATTAGCTCAATTTTCAGAGGTATGGGGGACTCAAAAATCCCAATGTCCTTTATAGCTGTAGCCTGTGCAGTAAATATAATTGTTGACTATGTTTTTATAGGTGTATTAAAAATTGGACCAGCAGGTGCAGCTTTAGGTACAGTATTATCTCAGGCAATAAGTGTTGTTGTGTCTTTGACAGTTATACTAAAAAGAAAAAGTGGTGTAAAACTGACTAAAAGTGACTTTAAGCCACAAAAGAATGTTTTGAGAAATGTTCTTAAAATTGGTATACCTATTTCATTGCAGGACGGTTTTATACAGGTTTCATTTATAATAATAACTATAATTGCAAATAAGCGAGGACTTAATGACTCAGCAGCAGTAGGTATTGTAGAAAAAATAATAGGTATTTTATTCTTAGTTCCGTCTTCTATGCTTTCATCAGTTTCTGCACTTTCAGCTCAAAATATAGGTGCAGGCAAGCACAACAGAGCTTCTTTAACGTTGAGATATGCTATTTTAATAACAGCATCTTTTGGAATAATAATGGCTATATTGGTACAGTTTACAGCCGGTTATGCCGTTGGACTTTTTACCAATAATAGTGATGTAATAGTTTTAGGAGATGAATATCTGAGAAGTTATGTGTGGGACTGTGCTATTGCAGGCATACATTTTAGCTTTAGTGGATATTTCTATGCCTATGGAATGTCATTTATATCATTTACACATAATTTGTTGTCTATAGTTTGTGTCAGAATACCATTTTCATATCTGTTGTCAAAAATGTATACAGATACCCTTTTCCCAATGGGTATTGCATCACCGGCAGGTTCGGTGTTGTCTGTAATTATATGTGTAATAGCCTTTATTTGGTTTAGGAAAAATAATAAAATTAGGACAACGTAAAAATAATGAGTAAAAAATAGTATTTAATATCCGATAGTTGATATTAAATACTATTTTTTTATATCAAAGAGATATACTTATTTTCTATCACAACCCTATGTTGCGCAGGGACATTTACAGGAAAAATGTCGTTTGTTTTATGCTATACATTGTATTAATATATTCCATATAAATATATTATTTAATATAAAACATAAGGGGGAAATGGTATGAAAAAACGAATTATGGGCATAGCATTATCACTTACTATGCTTATGGGCAGTTTTAACTGTGTTTATGCAGATGATGTAGCACCTGTAGAAACAGAACAGGAAGTAGTAGCAGAAGCTGTTGCTGACGAAGTTAGTGATGACGTTTCAGAAGAATCTGAAACAACTGATGAACAGGAAACTGTTCAGGAAGAAGTGCAGGAAGAAACAACATTGGAGGATACACAGGCATCAACTGTTGAGGAAGAAGTATTAGAAGAAACAACAGAAGAAAAAAGTGTAGAAGCTGGAGAATATAACTTCGATATAGCCGAATTGTCAGTAGGTGTTGTTGATGGTGGTAAATGTGGTGATAGTGCTACATACACTATTGATGACAACGGTTTACTTGTTATTACAGGCAGTGGTGATATGTGGGATGAATATGATGTAAATAGTAAATATTCTCCTTTTTATTATAAGAGAAATTTAATTAATAAAATTGCGATTGCTGATGGCATAACAAGTATAGGCAATGCAATGTTCTATGGTTGTAGTAACGTAACAACTGTAACAATGCCGGAATCTATAAAAAGTGTAGGTGACTATGCTTTCAGTAACTGTACTAAATTGACAGATGTTGAAATTCCTAAGAGCGTTACAACAATATGGAGTTACGCTTTTAACGGATGTAGTAATTTAAAATCAATAAAAATACCAAAGTCTGTAACACGAATGGACGATAATATTTTTAATAATTGTAGTAAATTGGCTATAGTGTACTGTGAAAGAAACAGTGAAGCTGATAAATATAAGTATCCTTCAAATACAAAACGAGTATATGATAGTTCAACAATAGGTGAGGACACTTCTGGTGTTGCAGAAACAGGTAGCTGTGGCAATAATGCCAAGTATACTCTTTATAATAGTGGTTTACTTACCATAAGTGGTAGTGGAGATATGACTTCTTCAGGGTTCACAAATGGTTTTAAGTACAAAATAAAAGATATTGCCATTGAAAAAGGTATAACAAGTATAGGTAACAGTAATTTTAAAAACTGTGGAGAATTGGAAAGTGTAACAATTCCAGACAGTATAACAGATATAGGTGGCTATGCTTTTCAAGATTGTGATAAATTGGTAAGCGTAGAAATACCAAATAGTGTTAAATCCTTAGAATATTCCGTATTCAGTGGCTGTACAAAACTGGAAAGTGTGAAATTGTCAAATAATTTAACATATATAGCTGCTGGTGTGTTTAAAAACTGTACAAGTTTAAAAAATATAGAAATACCAAACAGAGTAAGAGTAATAAAAAATTATGCATTTCAAAATTGTACAAGTTTAGATAATGTGAGAATACCAAATAGTGTAGATACTATAGAATTTCAGAGCTTTGATAATTGTAGTAGCTTAACAAGTATAGAAATACCGGGAAGTGTAACAAGTATAAGTTATAGTGCATTTATTAACTGTAAGGCGTTGAAGGTATACTGTAAAAAGGGTAGTGTAGCTGATAAATTTGGTAATGATAGTTATTATCCAAAGGGTTCAAAAGCTGTATATGGCACAATGCCAACAGGTCAAGTTACAACTGAAACAACTACAGAGGCAACAACATATTCACCAATACCAAATAATTTAAATGGTTGGATATATGATAATGGTCTTTATACAAATAAAAATAGTGATGTAGTAGCTGTATATGGTAGTAATGACAGAGTACTTTATAATCATTGGATGAATCGAGGTATTGCAGAAGGCAGAACAGGTTCTTATGTGTTTGATGCAAAATATTACTTAGATAATAATCCAGATGTAAGAAGCGTATTTGGAAACGATTATAAGGCGGCCTACAATCATTATATTACAAGTGGTTGTAACGAATTAAGATGTGCATCAGCACAGTTTAATCCTAAAATTTATAAGGCTAATTACAGTGATTTAGCTAACTATACAGGTGAACAGCTTGTTAGACATTTTGTAAAAATAGGTAGATTGGAAGGCAGAAATGCTACTACATTAATTCAGCAAAAACCTACTCAGACAACAGATGGAGTATTTAATGCTACATATTATGCAAAAGAAAATCCAGATGTTTTAAGAGTATTAGGAAATGACCCAGCTACACTTTATGCTCACTTTATGAGTAATGGTATGGCAGAAGGTAGAGTTTGCTCACCGGTATATAATCCAAAGGAATACCTTGAATATAATCCAGATGTAAAATCAGTATTTGGAAACGATTATAAAGCTATTTATAATCATTTTATAAATAATGGTATGAGCGAAGGCAGAAAAGCAAGTAGTTTATTTGATGTAAATTTCTATAAGTCTAATTATGGAGATTTAAAATCAGCTTTTGGCAACAACACAGCAGAGTATTATAAACATTTTGCTCAAAATGGATATTATGAAGGTAGAAAGGGCATTGGAAACAACAGTTCTGCTGAAACAACAGACGGCATTTTCAATGCTGAATACTATGCAAAGGTAAACTCTGATGTTGCAAGAGTTTTAGGTACAAATTCTGCAGTACTTTATAAACATTTTGTTGAATATGGTATGGCAGAAGGTAGAGCTTGCTCACCAGTATATAATCCAAAGGAATACATTGCATATAATACAGATGTAAAATCAGTATTTGGAAACGATTATAAGACTATTTATAATCACTTTATAAACAATGGTATGAATGAATGTAGACAGGCAAGCAGTTTATTTAACATAAATTACTATAAGTCTAGCTATAGAGATTTAAGAACTGCCTTTGGCAATAACAATGTAGAATATTATAAGCATTTTGCTAACTACGGCTATAAAGAAGGCAGAAAAGGTACAAAGTAATTAAATAAAAAAAACGCAGGACATTAAGTCTTGCGTTTTTTTGTGCAAAAAAGATGTTTTGCTATATCTCCAATTTATTGACTTGTAAAAATCACAATGATATACTTGTATATATGATTTGGAACAATAAAAAAGGAGGGTAAATATGAAAATAACACACAGAATTATGTCTATAGCATTGGCTTTTATAATGTGTACAGGTTTAATATGTACAGTAAATGCTGATGAAAATACTGGAGAAATGTATTTTAATTTTACGCAGGAAAGTAAAGAGGGGGCTATAGATGTTGGAACAATAAATGGCAAAGCACCACTTTATAACAGAGATAGAGGGTGGGGATTTGTTTCTGAAACAACAGCTATGCCACCAAGAAAGGTAAATGTAAATAGTATTGAAGTAAGGAAAGAGGGCTATAAGGTAGTTGAAAATAGTGTAGCAAAATTCAATATTACTGATAAAGACGGAAAGTTGTTGGATTACACAAAGGCTACTGACTACAACTATGGCGGTATGGTATTCAGAGTAAATTTACCAAGAGGTGGCTACAATATTCAAGTAGAAACTGCCAGAGGTAAAGATGATGCTCTTGTTTCTGTTTCTGCTACACAGACAAGTAGAATAGAAAATACAAAACAATGGGATGCTGCCGGACTTGTTAAAAATCAGCATATGGCAAAGTGGAATGGCAATGTGTGGAGCTTTGACTATTGTACTGGTAGAAGTTTTGTAGATATTGAGGTTGAGCCTAAAAGTGCAGGCAACCCTCTTGTATTGAAATCTATAAAAATTACACCTATTCCTGTAAGGGAACAAGAAGAAAAGCCAACAGTTTATCTCTTAGGTGACTCTACATTAAAATCTTATCTTTTTGAAGAAGCTCCAATGAGTGGTTGGGGTCAGGTTTTTGATAGACTTTTTGATACAAGTAAAATTAATATTGTTAATTATTCTATGGGTGGTCGTTCTTTAAAAACAATGTATCAGGAGGGCAGATTAAACGATGTTCTTATGACAGGACACAAGGGAGATTTTGTACTTGTGCAGTCTGGTCATAATGATGAAAAGAATGGAAAAGACAAGGGTGTTGTAAGTGACCCGACAGCTCGTTTTGGTACAGGCTCAACAGAAGAAATGTATAGAAATTACCTTGAAAATTGTTTTATACCTGCTATAAAAGCAAGAGGTATGATACCAATTCTCGTAACACCTATGACAAGAGTTAAAGGCGATGCAAAAGAAGGATATGTTTATACAGATACATTTACAACAGAGGATAGACAGTTTACAAAAGTAATGAGAGAAACAGCAAAGGATAACAATGTACCTTTAGTTGACTTAAATGAAGATAGTGTAAACTACTTAAACGAATTGGGAGTACAAGGCACAACAGCTGTAGTTATGTCTATTGAGGCAGGAGAAACACCGGCAAAATCAAATTCAGGTAGTTATGCCAATGGTCACCCACAGCTTAAAATAGACGGTACTCATATGAAAGAGGCTCTTACTAAGCAATATGCAAGGTTTATTGTTACTGATTTAGCCAAACTTGAAAAAGATTACAGCTATTTAAAACCTTTAACAGATGCCTATACAAGTGATGTAAAAGACGCAATAGCCACAGGAAATTGGGATAAGGTTTATCCGGAAGTTGCAAAGGATTGTCTTACAGGGGATAATGCCTATTATAGAAATCAGATTGAAAAAATGCTCCAGCTTGGTGTAATGAGCAAGGATAGTGATGGCAACTTTAATCCACAAAATATTATGACTGTAAAGGAATATATTTCAGCATTGACTAAAATTTATAAAATAGACGAAAGTGCTTTCAAAAATTATGTTGACGGTAATCTTACAAGAGAGGTTATGGCAGCAATAAATTTAGATGCTTACAATATGAAGTTTAAGTCAAAACCAAAGTATATGACAGACTACAACGGTAATAATATTACACCTGATGACCCTAATTATGACCCTAACTTGGTAGGTACAGAGGCACAGTATTATCCTTTAGTTGGATATAATGCTATAAAGGATAGAATGAGTATATCTCTTAAATTTGCTGATAAAGTGAAAGATGCGTATAATTGGGGTCTTATAAGAAGTGAAGTTGGCATAGAAAGAGGTAAGGTTCAAAATGGCTATTATATTGAACCACAGAAAGAAGTAACCAGAGCAAAAGCAGCTAAGTCCCTTTATTTTATGTATGTTTTAGGCAGTGATATTCATACAGAAAATGATATAATTGCTGAATAAAAGAATTAACAGCAGTATTTGTAATTTTAGTGTATTACATAATACTGCTGTTTTTTTATTGCTATTTTAACTAAAATTTTGTAAAAAAATAATATTGAATAAAAAAAGGACTATTGCTATAATAGTTGTCAAAAGCAACAGTTGTAAAATGACAACTATTATATGAGGTGATTATTTGTACGAAAATTATGAAATTATAACAAAGAAAAAAAGGGATTTTTTCAATAAAAAACTTATTGATGTAAACATTTCTTTTATGGAAGGTCTTATGATTTCCTATGTTGGAAATAAGCCTGACCAAAATCAAGAAACTTTGGCATCTTTATCTGGTGTGGATAAGTACAGAACAGCTAAATTTTTATCTTCTATGGAGGAAAGAGGATTAATAGTAAGAAAAGCTAACCCTGAAAATAAAAGAGAAAAATTAGTTGCTTTAAGTGAAGACGGCAAAGAAATATATGAAAAGTTTAATAAGTGGTCTGAGGAATGGAGAGAGCTTTGTTTTAAAGATTTTAACAAAGATGAAATAAATATATTTATGGGACTACTGGATAAAATGATTAAAAATTTAGAGTGATTTATTGTGATAGGAGAGATATTAAAATGAAGTTTATGAAGTTGGTGGCATTGGCAACAGCTGTTAGTTGTTGTCTTACTGGTTGTAGTTTTACAGGTGACGGTATTTTGGGCAAAGATAAAAAGGATATGAATATTCAAAGTACAGTTACAATGGATGAAAGTAATGTAAATGCTTTATCTTCCGGTCAGATAGAAACTGTATATGTTAAAGAGGGCGATGTAGTTAAAAAGGGTGACCCTCTTGTGCTTTTAAATAGTGATAGCCTTAATGCACAAAGGGACCAAACAAAGGCAAATATTGAAAAAGCTGAGGCTGCTTTAAAGCAACAACAGGTTACAAAAGCACAGGCTGTTGCCGGCAAGGCGAAAGCACAGGCAGCAGTAGAACAAACAGAGGCAGGCAAAAGTCAGGCAGAGGCTGGAAAGAGTCAGGCAGAGGCTGCTGTAAAATCAGCACAGGCATCTTATCAGTCTGTTTTAAATGGTGCTAATGAGGAACAGCTTGAACAGTTAAGGTCAGCAGTTAAGATTGCACAGACAAATGTTGAAACTTCACAGACAGCTTTTAATGATGCAGAAACACAGTTAAACAGGTCTAAGGCACTTTATGATGCCGGTGGTATGTCAAAAGTAGATTATGACAAGTCACAGACAGCATATACAACTGCTAAAAATAATTTAGACAATGCAAATCAGAATTTGGAAATTGCCAAAAATAAATTAAAAGATACTGAAAACGGTGCAACACAGGAAAATAAAAATCAGGCTAAGGCTGGTGTTGACCAAGCACAGGCAAGTGTGGCACAGGCACAAGCCGGTGTAGCACAGGCACAGGCAAGCGTGTCACAGGCAGAGGCTGGAGTTACACAGGCAGATACTTCAATAGCAGCAGCAGACACAGCTATTGAACAGGCTCAGGCATCTATTAAACAGCTTAAAATTTCTTTAAGTGATATTGAAAAGAATATTGAAAAATGTACATTAAAAGCTCCAGTTGACGGTGTTGTAACAACTGTAAATGTTAAAAAGGGCGATATGGTTACTACAGGTCTTCCTACAGTTGTAGTAACAGATACTTACAACCCTTATATTACTTGTAATATTGATGAAGACAAGATTGGAGATATTCAGCCACAGCAAAAAGTAAAAATTAAACTTTCTGCTACAGGTGACAAAACATATGAAGGAACAGTAACAACAATAAATAAACAGGCTGATTTTGCTACAAAGAAGGCATCTCAGGTAAATGGAGATTTTGATATTCTTACATACGGAATAAAAGTAGTTTTTGATGATAACCAAAGTGTTCAGCCGGTTCTTCGTGCTGGTATGACTTCATTTGTAGATTTTGGAAAGTGATGTGATAACCTATGAACATTTTTAGGTGGCTAAAAAACAAGATAGTTAAACATAAGCATATGATTATACCTATGCTTATAGTTCTCATACTTCCAAATTTAGTTGGTATACTTATTGGTTATGAATACAGCAATTATCCTTTCAAAAATGCAGACACTATAATAGTAAATCACGATGAGTCAGCTACGGCTGTTGCTCTTGTAAAAATGATAAAGGAAAATGAAACCTTTAATGTAATAAAAGAAAGTACGGAAAATAGTGATGTTGAAAAGTATATAAAAGAGGGAAAGGCTGCTGCCGGTATTATTATTCCGGAAGATTTTTCCTATAATATTACGCATGGAAAAGAAGCTAAAATAATGGTATTTAATGACGGTGCGTTATCTAGTTCCGGTAGTACAGTAAGGTCTAAAATATCTGAAACATTGGGAACAATAAAGGCTGGATATATGATAAAAATTGCTGAGGGTACTTTTAATATGGCACCTCAGACAGCAAAATATGTGGTATCTCCTTTTGGTTACAAAACCAGAATATTGGGTAATCCAACGTCTAATATTGCAAATATGATGGTTGAAGGTGTTTTGCTTACAATGTGCCAAATGCTATTCATGGGACAGACTGCATTTATTAGAGAAAAGAAAAGATTTAAGAATATTTTGGTTAAGGTACTTGTGTGTGCCTTTTGGGGATTTATAAGTGCTTGTATTACAGTAATTGTACAGACCAGAATGTTTAACACACCTTATAATGGTTCTGTATTAGCCGGTGTGTTGTTAATTGCTCTTGCGTCTTTAGGATTTAGCTTTTTGGGTATGGCTATAAGAATAGGAGCAAAACACGGTGTAGATGATGTTGTAAGTAAAGTTAGTCTTGTCAGTTTCACAATGTTGCTTTCAGGCTATACTTTCCCTGTTTTTGCTATGCCTAAGTTCTTTTCGTATTTGGAATACTGGATGCCTAACAGACACATTATAATACCTTTGAGAAGTATAGGTTTATTAGGTTGTAACTTAAATGATATTAAAGGCGATATTATATGGCTGATTGCCTTTGTATGCCTTATGTTCTTGTTTATGTGTTATAAATTTTATTTAAAGCCGGTATTAGAACAAAAGAAAAAGGCGAAAAGGGCTTTAAAAAGCAAGGCTGAAACTTCTATAGAAATGGCAGGTGAACAGTAATTGGGTTTAAGAAAAATTTTAAGACAGGAAAAACCTCTTATAATAAGCATAATTTTTGCATTGCTTTTTATAGCATTAGTTATGCCTTATGTATGGAAAAGTCCTTACATAGAACATGTTTCATTTGCTGTACTTGATGAGGATAATTCAGCACTTTCCAGAAAAATAACAGAATTGGTAAAGACAAATAATTATGTAGATGTAAATTATTATCCTAGTTCAGAAGATGAATTGGAAAAGGCAATAAAAAAAGGTAAAGTTTATGGTGGCTTAATTATTCCAAAAGACTTTAGCAAAGATGTAGCATTGAAGAAAACACCAGATTGCCTTGTTGTTGTTGACGGCAGTAATGTTATGGTAGGTGGTAATGCTTTAAATGGCTGTGCAACGGTATTAAGTACATTAAGTGCTGGTACTGAATTAAAAATATTAGAAGGCAGTGGTATGAATCCTACATCGGCACAAACTTCTCTAGGTTCTTTTACAGCCGTTGACAGAGCTGTGTATGAGCCAACAGGTGGATATACACCTAGAATGATGTATGCTCTTATGATTATGCTTGTTCAGCAAATAATGTTGATAAATTTTGTTATGCCTCTTTTTACAGAAAGAAAAAAATACTTCATTCGAGGAAGTAAAAAGGAAAATATTGAAAATATAAAAGATATATTGGTAAGAATTGCTGTTGTTTTTGTAAGCTGTATTATAATAAGTTTTGGTGCATTACTTATTGTAGGTAAAATGAGAGGACTGCCTTTGAGAGGAAATATTTTTGTCTATATTGTGCTTATGATATTGTTTATGCTTGATTGCTTAGGAATATCTATAGCAATAAGTGCTTTTGCTAAATCCGGTACAATAATCAGATGGATTTACTATATGCTTTCCACAACTATTACATTCTTCTCTGGAGCAGCATATCCATTTTATATGATGCCTGACTGGCTTAGTAAAATAGCACATGCTATTATACCAATGGCAAATCTTTCTATGGCATTTAAGGCACTTAATTTAAAGGGTGTAGGCTTTAGTATTCTTATGCCGGATATAATGAATGGTGTTAAATATATGATTTTCTGGTTACCTGTTGGTAGTGCTCTTTATGTTTTAAGCATTTTTTTAGAAAAGAAAAAGTTAAACAACAAATTAGGTAATACAGAAAATCTGGTAGTAGAATAATTTTTTAGAGTTGGAGTGTTTTCCAACTCTTTTTTGTTTATTTAGATTTAAAAATTTGATATAATAAAAAAAGAGGTGATTATAATATGAAAAATATTATTTCTTCTGCAGCAGGCAGAGAAAAAGCTGATATTGTATTAAAGAACGGCAAGATTATAGATGTATTAGGTCATAGAATAGTTGAAGGTAACGTTGGTATTAAAGACGGTATTATTCTAGGTATAGGAGATTATGAGGGGAAAAAGGAAATAGATGTAAAGGGAGCGTATATTGCTCCCGGCTTTGTAGATTGTCATATTCATATTGAGTCTACAATGGTTACACCAAGTGAATTTTCTCGCCTTGTAGCTCCTTGGGGTGTTACTACTGTAATTGCAGACCCTCACGAAATAGCAAATGTGGCTGGTGAAAATGGTTTGAAGTTTATGCTTGAAGATAGTAAAAATTCTCCTATTGATATTGAATTTATGCTTCCATCTTGTGTACCGGCTACACCTTTTGACGATAGTGGAGCAGTAATTGACGGCGACCTTACAAAAGAGCTTTTAAGTAAGTATGATTTTAAGGGTTTAGGGGAAATGATGAATTCAGTTGGTGTTGTCAACTGTGATGAGGATATAATGAAGAAGTTGGATTGTGACTGTATAAAAGACGGACACGCTCCAATGTTAGATGGTAAAGAACTTAATGCCTATGTGTGTGGTGGCATAAGTAATGACCACGAATGTTCAAATGAAAAAGAGGCTTTGGAAAAGGTTTCAGCCGGCTTAAATATTTATATCAGACAGGGTACAGGTGCTAAAAATTTAGATGCTCTTATTGGTGCAGTAACTCCTTATAATTTACCACACTTTGCTTTCTGTACAGATGATAAGCACACTGAGGAAATTATGAAAGAGGGTACAATATCTAATTGTATAAGATTGGCAATAGAGAAAGGTTTTGACCCAATTTCAGCCTATACAATGGCATCTTACAACGGTGCTATGATGAACAGATTGTACGACAGAGGTGCTATAGCTCCAAATAAAATAGCTGACATTGTTGTTACAGAGGATATTTCAGCACAGAATATAAAGTATGTTTTCAAAAATGGTCAGCTTATAGCCAGTGACGGCAAGGTTAATTTTGAAAGAGTATCAGCCGATAGCAAAGATGTAACAAACACTGTAAATATAAAGAAAATGACATCTGAAGATTTCAAAAAGGATTTTGATAAGAATGAACCGGTAATTGAAATAGAAACAGGTTCACTTATTACAAATGCTGTTTATGCAGAAAGTAGTCAGGGACTTAGTCTTTGTGCAAATATTGAAAGATATACAGGCGAAAGCTCAATGGGCAAGTGCTTTTTAAGAGGTTTTACAGTAGAAAATGGTGCTATAGCTCAGACAATAGGTCACGATTCTCACAATATTAGTGTAATAGGTAGTGACGGAGAAAATATGGCTGTAGCTGTAAATGCTCTTGGAAAAGAAGGGGGCATAGTTGTAGTACAGGGTGGAAAAGTTATTGCAAATATGCCACTTCCTATTGGTGGGTTGATGTCAGATTTGGATTATGAAACTGTTGCTAAAGAACAAAATGAAATTGTAGAAGGGGCTAAAAAGATTTGTGAAAATGGAAGTAGCACTTTACTTATGGTACTTGCCTTTGTGTCACTTTTAGTAATTCCACATATAAAATTAAATAATAGAGGTCTTTTTAATGTAGATAAGTTTGAATTCTACAAAAATTAACATAAAATTATGTTGTGCAAATTATATAAAAAAGAAAATTGTGTCAAATAATAAGTATTATTGTTTAAAACTGTTGTGGAAAAATATACCTATATACTAACAGCTTTTACACATCAGAAAAAACTGTATTTAAGGGTTATTCACAGACTTTTCCACTTTATCCACAAAATATAAATGCACATATTGTGGAAAACCTAGAGTTATCCACAATAAAGGTGGCTTATGTAAAAAGTTTGTAAGACATTAGTAAATATAAGGGTTTTAAGTTTTTGTGCAATTTTTTGTCGAAAAAAGTTTTTTCAAAAATTTTAAAAAATAAAAAAGGATTTTACAAAAAGCCATAGAATATTAATTACATAAAAAGTAGACAAGCTATTACATATAGTGAAAGCTCTACATAATAAAGGAGTTGGTAGTATGCGTTATTCATTCATTGGTAAAAACATCGACATCACTGATAATTTTCAGGACAAACTTACTAAGAAACTTGGTAGAATAGAAAAGCTTTTCCCTGAAAATGCAGAGGCTACAGTTTCTCTTTCTGACATTAAGTTAGATAAGAAAGCAGAAGTTACTGTAACACTTCCGAATAAACGTGTATTAAAGGCAGAAGTTATTAAGGACGATGTTATGGCCGCTATGGACGAGGTTGTTGATATCCTCGAAAGACAGATGGTTAGATATAAGAATAGACTTAATGACAAGGCTAAGAGAAGTGCAAGCTTTGCTGACGAACTTCATGCTATTGCCCTTGCTGATGATAATTATGATGACGAAGAAGTTAAGTCTTCAATCGTTCGTACTAAGCACATTCCAGTAAAGCCTATGGACCCAGAAGAAGCTGTTATGGAAATGGAAATGCTTGGTCACAATTTCTTTGTATTTATTAATGCTAATACAGAAGACTTTAGTGTTGTATACAAGAGAAAAGATGGCAATTATGCTTTAATTGAGCCAGAAGAATAAAATGATTTTTAAGGAGCTGTTTATCAGCTCCTTTTTTTGTGCCTAAAATGAGTTTTTATAAATGTTTAAAATGGGGTTTATTATTTATTTCACGGGAAATAATAGAGCATATGTAAAAGCCAAATTATATTATGTTAATTTGAGATGTATTCAGAAAATTCGACAATATTTTTATAAAATAGGAATGAATTTATAAAATACATAACAAACTACCTATATTAAAGGGTTTCAAGGTATTTTTAAATATTAAGGTTAAAAATTTTGTGTTTTTATAAAACCCTGTCAAAAGTGCATATATACTGATTAAAATGGAAAATTGACAAAAAAAAGACTATTAAGAATAAGTAAATTTACAAATAAAACTTGCAATATACCTTGTAAATCTGTTATTATATACGAAGTATATTGTTTACTTGTAATTTTAAAAGATAACAGAGGTGTAATCAAATGGGTTTATTAGAAAAAATATTCGGCAATTACAGCGATAAAGAAATAAAGAAAATAATGCCGATAATCAAAAAGATTAATGACTTAGAGCCAAGCATTTCTCCATTAACAGACGAGGAACTTAAAGCAAAGACTCCAGAATTTAAGGAAAGACTTGCTAATGGCGAAACTCTTGATGACCTTTTACCGGAAGCATTTGCTGTTGTTCGTGAAGCAGCTAAGAGAGTTTTAGGTATGCGTCATTTCGATGTTCAGTTAATCGGTGGTGTTGTTCTTCATCAGGGTCGTATTGCTGAAATGAGAACAGGTGAAGGTAAAACTTTAGTTTCTACTTGTCCAGCTTACTTAAATGCCCTTACAGGCAACGGTGTTCATATCGTTACTGTTAATGATTACCTTGCAAAGCGTGATGCTGAATGGATGGGTAAGGTTCACGAATTCTTAGGCTTAAAGGTTGGCGTTATCCTCAACGATATGGAAAAGCCAGCTAGACAGGAAGCATATGCTTGCGATATTACTTATGCTACAAATAATGAACTTGGTTTCGACTACCTTAGAGATAATATGGTAGTTTACGAAAAGGATATGGTTCAGCGTGGTCTTAACTTTGCAATCATCGATGAAGTAGACTCTGTTCTTATTGATGAAGCAAGAACTCCACTTATTATTTCTGGTCAGTCAGACAAGTCTACAAAGTTATATGAACTTGCAGACGGTTTTGTAAAGAGCCTTAAAAAGGGTAGACTTTTAAATGAAGATGAAGCACTTAACCCATTAATTCGTGAAGAATTAAAGGAAGAGGGCGACTTCGTTGTTGATGAAAAGTTAAAGACTTGTACACTTACTCAGCAGGGTGTTGAAAAGGCTGAAAGATTTTTTGCTATTGACAACCTTTCTGATCCACAGAATATGGAAATTCAGCACCATATTAATAATGCCTTAAAGGCAAATAACACTATGGCACTTGATAAGGATTACGTTGTAAAGGACGGCGAAATTGTTATCGTTGATACATTTACAGGTCGTATGATGCCAGGTAGAAGATATTCAGATGGTCTTCATCAGGCTATTGAAGCTAAGGAACACGTTGAAGTACAGAGAGAAAGTAAAACTCTTGCTACAATCACATTCCAGAACTTCTTCAACAAATATACTAAGAAGAGTGGTATGACTGGTACTGCTCAGACAGAAGAACAGGAATTCCGTTCAATCTACGGTATGGATGTTGTTTGTATTCCAACTAACAGACCTGTTCAGAGAAAAGACCTTCCAGATATTGTTTACCAGACAGAAGATGCGAAGTTCAGAGCTGTTGTAGAAGATGTTAAAAAGGCTTACGAAGTAGGTCAGCCTGTACTTGTTGGTACAGTAAATATTGAAGTATCTGAAAGACTTAGTAAGATGTTCAAAATGGAAGGTATTAAGCATCAGGTATTAAATGCTAAGTACCACGAAAAGGAAGCTGAAATCGTTGCTCTTGCCGGCGAAAAGGGTGCAGTAACTATTGCAACTAATATGGCAGGTAGAGGTACAGATATTAAGCTTGGCGAGGGTGTTGTTGAACTTGGTGGTCTTAAAATCGTTGGTACAGAAAGACATGAATCAAGACGAATTGATAACCAGTTAAGAGGTCGTGCCGGTCGTCAGGGTGACCCAGGTGAATCTCGTTTCTACCTCTCTATGGAAGATGACCTTATGAGATTATTCGGTTCTGAAAGAACTGCTGCTATGATTAAGAAACTTGGTCTTCCAGAAGATGAACCTATTGAGGCTAGTATTCTTACTAAGGCTATTGAAAATGCTCAGAAGAAGGTTGAAGGTAATAACTTCTCAGCTAGAAAGAGATTACTTGACTATGATCAGGTAATGAACGAACAGAGAGAAATTATCTACGCTCAGAGAAAGGAAGTTCTTACTGGCGAAAACCTCAAGGAAGAAATTATGAGTATGACTAAGGAAGTTATTACTCGTATTGTTGATGCTTGCTGTGGTACAGACGAAGACCCAACAACTTGGAATATGGATGAGTTAAATGCTCAGTTAAAGCCAGAATTTGATTTTACTGAACAGTTTGAATTATCTAAGGAAGATATTCAGCTTATTACAAAGGAAAAGCTTGTTGATAGAATTTTTGAAGCTGCAAAGGCTAAGTATGACGCTAGAGAAGAGGAATTTGGTTCTGAAATTATCAGAGAACTTGAAAGAGTTATTACTCTTAGAGTTGTAGATAGCAAGTGGATGGACCACATTGATGATATGGATAGAATGCGTCAGGGTATTGCTCTCCGTTCTTATGGTCAGAGAGACCCATTAGTTGAATATCAGTTCATCAGCTACGATATGTTCGACGAATTAAGAAGAAATATTCAGAATGATATTGTTCGTGGTATGTTCCATGTTAGAGTTATGACTGCTCCTGAAAGAGAACAGGTTGCACAGCCAACTTCAACTAATATGGACGATTCTTCTGTAAGCAAGCCAAAGGTAAGAAAAGAAGAAAAGATTGGCAGAAATGACCTTTGTCCATGTGGCAGTGGCTTAAAGTATAAGAACTGCTGTGGCAAGGATAAATAATATAAATTATTAAAATATACCCTGTGGCTTTGTGTCACAGGGCATAAATATTTATAAAAAAGGATGTGAAAAATTTATGATATTTGAACTTGACCAGATGGCAACAGAAATGGCAGGCTATCATAAAAATTTAGAGGAAATGGGGAACTCACTTTGACATCCCCAATTCTATTGAAAGGGTTGCAGAGTTAGAGGAAATTGCCGGAGACCCAGAGTTTTGGAATGATATGGAAAAGGCTCAAGGTATTCTTCAGCAAACTAAACAATTAAAAGACAAAATTGAGGGCTATAATTCCCTTGTAAGTCAGTATGAAGATTTAATGACTATTATTGAAATGGGCAACGAAGAAGACGATGCCAGTATGGTAGCAGAAGCTGAAGAAGTTAAAAAAGATTTTTTAGAAAAGTTTGAAGAACTTAGAATTTCTACACTTCTTACAGGACCTTATGACAAAAATAATGCCATTGTTACACTTCATCCTGGTGCTGGTGGTACAGAGGCCTGTGACTGGGTTTCTATGCTCTACAGAATGTATAGCCGTTGGGTAGAAAAACAGGGCTATGGTTTTGAGCTTTTAGATTACCTTGATGGTGATGAAGCCGGTATTAAGTCTGTTACATTTATGGTAAAGGGTGAAAATGCTTTTGGTTATTTAAAGAGTGAAAAGGGCGTACACCGTCTTGTTAGAATTTCACCTTTTGACTCCAGTGGTAGAAGACATACTTCTTTTGCTAGTTGCGAAGTTATGCCTGAACTTGATGATACTATTGAAGTTGACATTAATCCAGACGATATTAAAATGGATGTTTTCAGAGCTAGTGGTGCTGGTGGTCAGCATATTAACAAAACATCTTCTGCTGTGCGTTTAACACATATTCCTACTGGTATTGTAGTTTCTTGTCAGAATGAAAGAAGTCAGTTCCAAAATAAAGATATGTGTATGAAAATGTTAAAGGCTAAACTCTATGAATTAAAACTTAAAGAGAGAGGCGAACTTCTTGAAGGTATCCGAGGCGAAGTTAAAGACAATGCCTGGGGTAGCCAGATAAGAAGTTATGTTTTCCACCCATACAATATGGTAAAAGACCATAGAACAAGTGCTGAAACAGGTAATGTTCAGGCTGTTATGGACGGTGGAATTGATATGTTTATTAATGCTTACTTAAAGTGGATTAATGAACTTGACACAACGGAGGAATAATATTTTGAATTTAGGCTGAACGGATAACTGTTCAGCTTAAATTATGTATGGAGATTTTTTATGAGAGAACTAACAATAGACAAGGGAACAAAGGGTCAAAGATTAGATAAATTCTTAATGAAATATATGAATAAAGCACCTAAATCTTTTGTCTACAAAATGCTTAGAAAAAAGAATATAAAACTTAATTCTAAAAAAGCTGAGGGCAACGAAATGCTTTCTGACGGAGATAAGGTACAGCTTTTCTTGTCAGAAGATACTCTTGAAAAATTTATGGAGGCAAAGGTTGTTGAAAAGGCAGAACAGACTTTCTTAGTAGCCTATGAGGACGAAAATGTACTTGTGGTAAGTAAGCCGGTGGGTTTACTTGTTCATCCAGACAAGGAAAACAGAACAGGTACTTTAAATGACCAACTTTTGTATTACTTAAATAAAAAAGGCGAATATTCTCCGTCAACAGAATCAGTTTTTACACCTTCAATTTGTAATAGATTGGACAGAAATACAAGTGGTTTAGTTGTAATGGGTAAAAATCTTGAGGCTGTTCAAGAACTTAATGAAATGTTTCGTAACAGAGAAATTGATAAATATTATTTAACAGCCGTAAAAGGTGTTGTAAAGGAAGCAGGGGCTATAGAGGGCTACCATACAAAGACTAACGACAATATTGCATCATTTTCTAAGAGAGAAATGCCAAATAGTACATTTGTATCTACAAAGTATAGACCTATTGCTGTAAAAGATGGTTATACACTTTTAGAGGTAAAATTGGAAACAGGAAAATCTCATCAAATTAGAGTGTGTTTACAATCCTTGGGATATTATGTTGTAGGCGATAATAAGTACGGAAATATTGAGGCAAATAGATTTTTTAGGGATAAATTTAAGTTAAGAAATCAATTTTTACACAGCTACAAACTTGTTTTTAGGAAAAAAACAGGTGCTTTAGCCTATTTAAATGGCAAAGAAGTTATAGGTGGAATGAGTGTAACATTTAATAACATTTACAGATTCTTTAGGGAATAAAAGCTTTATTGTAATTATTAAGAAAAAGTGATATTATTAGTATAAAGTATTTTAAGAAGGGAATTTTTATAATGAAAGCTATTATTCTTGTTGCTGGATATGCAACTCGTCTTTATCCACTTACAAAAAATACACCTAAGCCACTTCTTCAGGTTGGGGGAAAGGCTATTATTGATTATATAGTTGAAGAAATTAATACACTTGATGCCGTAGATGAAATTTATGTAGTAAGTAATCATAAATTTGCAAAGAATTTTGAGGAATGGGCTAAGGAAATAAATAATGTAAAGTCTATTACTGTAATTGATGACGGTACATCAACAGAAGATACAAGACGCGGTGCTATTGGGGATATTCAGTATACAATAGAACAGGGCAATATTGATGATGATGTTGTTATTATTGCTGGGGATAACTTGTTTACATATGCCTTAAAGGAATATTATGATTTCTATAAAAAGAAGAATGCTGATTGCGTTTGTGTAAAGCAGTTTGATGATATGGAAATGATTAAACAGCTTGGTGTAGCTCTTTTAGATGAAAACAACAAGGTTATTGACCTTGAAGAAAAACCAGAACATCCAAAGAGTAATAAGGCAGCCTTTGCTACATATATGTATACAAAGGAAACTGTACCTATGATTAAGAAGTATCTTGAAAGTGGCAATATGCCAGATGCACCGGGATATTTCCTTCAGTGGTTACATAAGAAAAAGCCTGTATATGCCTATGTAATGAATGGTGAATGTTATGATGTAGGTACATTAAAGGCACTTGAAGAAGTAAGACGTATTTACGGAAATTAAAAATAAAAAAAATTGGGAGGTAAAACCTCCCTTTTTTATTGTATGAGGTGTTGTATGAAAAGATTAGATATATATACAGACGGTGCTTGTTCCGGTAATCCTGGGGCAGGTGGCTTTGGAATAGTTATGCTCTATAAAGGTGTAAGAAAAGAAATGAGCGAGGGCTATAAGAAAACTACAAATAATCGAATGGAGGCATTAGCTGTAATAAAAGCTCTTGAGGCTTTAAAAGAACCTTGTGAGGTTACTCTTTATAGTGATTCAAAGTATGTTGTGGACTCTATAACTAAGGGTTGGGTTCAAAAATGGAAGAAAAATAATTGGGTAAAGAGTGATAAAAAGAAAGCTTTAAACATAGATTTGTGGGAAAGACTCTTGCCTTTGTTAGAAAAGCATAATGTAAACTTTGTTTGGGTAAAGGGCCACGCAGATACTGTAGAAAATGAAAGATGTGATTTTTTAGCAAGAGAAGCTATAGCATCTGGAAATTTATTAGATGATGTGAACTATAAATAAATTTTTGAATAAAATGAAAAATGACAATGTGGAGAGCATTGTCATTTTCCGGAGTATTGTATATGAATAATAGAGTCTAGCGATTTCTCTACATTCGTTATTATACAATAAAAGGAATAAAAATAAAAGGGGTAATTTACGGTTTCTTTGTAAATTTTTTATGAATAAGTATACCAATGTACTGTGGTTATTGTGTAAAATATATTATTAAAGCGTTGTAAATTGATGTTTTATTTGTATTTTATACATAAAAAATATTTTAAGTTGACATAGGGGTATATATTGTGTAAAATTAACATTGATGTCGATATTTAATAAAATATTAATGTATTTGTTAGAAAGGGTTAAGTTTTATGAATGAATTTGAAAAATTAAGGGAAAAATACAATATTAAATTACCAGGTAAAGGTTACCTCTTTGTTAAGAGAGTAATGGACATAGTGTGTTCTGCTTTGGCTTTAATTGTCCTTTCACCAATATTGTTAATTACTGCTTTGGCTATTAAATTAGAATCGCCAGGTCCAGTTGTTTTTGTTCAAAAAAGAGTTGGCATAAATGGTAAACAATTTAATATGTATAAATTTAGAAGCATGTGTATGGATGCTGAAGAAAAGTTGAAAAATTTACAGCATAAAAATGAAACAGAAGGACCTACATTTAAAATGCAAAAGGACCCTAGAATTACTAAGGTTGGTCATTTCATTAGAAAATATAGCATTGATGAACTTTTACAGCTTGTAAATATATTAAAGGGTGATATGTCTATTATCGGACCAAGACCAGCTATCCAGAGAGAAGTTGCGCAGTATGGGGAGTTTGATAAACTTAGACTTCTTGTAAAGCCGGGGTTAAGTTGCTATTGGCAGGTAAGTGGCAGAAGTGATATTCCTTTTGATGAATGGATGAAATTAGACGTAAAATACATAAAGGAAATGAGTTTACTAACAGATATAAAAATTATTTTACTCACATTACCAGCTGTATTAAAAGGTGATGGAGCATATTAATAGGCTCTTTGTCAAGAGTTGGGGTAAAAATATTTTTTATGATGCACAGAATTTTTTCTGTGCATCATTTTTATGTTAAAGATAGAAAAATCCTGTTTCTAAAATTATTAAAATTACGAAAGCCAAAAGCATTTCGTTTTATCACCTTTATAGTATTGTTTGTTCCTTCTGTGTAGCCGTTTGTGTATTTACAATCAAAAGCATTTAATATATATGTAGACCAATTTCTTAACATTGTAAGACAAGCATCAAATTCTTTTAATTCACTAGAATAAGCTACCATTGTAAAGCGTTTTAATCGTTTTACTGCTTCTGTTCGATTTTTAGAACGCATAAATTCATAAAATAATTCCTTTAAATGATAAGCTATTCCTAAATCTTTACTTTGGGAAAGCAAAACTTCTAATGCCGTTAAACTTTCTTCATTTAAGCTACTTCTTTTAGATAAAAGTAGCCACCTACTTCTTTTAAAATATATTCTTTTTTGTTTTGGCAGGTTCTTTTGAACTCTTTTTCGCACATTTTCTAAAGCCCAGTTTGCATATCTTACAACGTGAAACTTATCTATAACAATAGTTGCATTAGGGAATAGTTCTTCAGCTATAGTTCTATATGCTTTGTTCATATCCATAACAAAATATTTCGTAACTTTTCTATTTTTATATTGGAAAAAATAGCTTTTTAAAGACACTTGAGTTCTTGATGGCATTATGTCAAGGAGTATATGCTTTTTAGGGTCTGTAATTATGGCTTGAAACTTTTCTCCACCAGCATTACCTTTGAATTCATCTATAGAAAGCACTTCTGGCAACTGTTTTGGTGCTGAGAAATTTAAGTGTTTTACTACTCTTGAAACTGTAGAAACAGATAAACCTAAATGTTGAGCAACAGATTTAATACTTTGTCTGAATTTAAGTTCATTTAACGAATAAAGAGCAAGCCTAGTTGTAGTTCTAAAGTATTTAGGGGTTAATCCAAAAGATTCATAAAAGCGTTTATTGCAACAAGGACAAATATATCTTCGTTTTTTATAATGTAATAAAGTTTTTCTACCCATAAAAGGTAAGTCTTTGATGATAGAGGTTCTATAATCGTGAATCTTTTCTGTCACAGTACCACAATTAGGACAAGAATGAGATTTACGTTGTAATTTGAAGTAAATATGAGTTTCATCGTAAGAATTTTTAATGTTTTCAATAATAATATCTTTTATTTCGAAAAGTTGTGTGATAAAATAATCGTTAGGTATAGAGTTAAAATCCTTTCTGGTTATTTTGTGGTGATTTAATTATACAGGATTTTGGTTTCTATGCCTATCTTTTTTTACTTTACCACCAAGTAAAGTATAGAGCCTATTAATACAATTAAGTATAGACTTTTGTCTATGCTTTTTTTGTGTAGTTTTTGGAATTGTATATGTACTTATTTTGTGTTAATATCAATTTGAGGGGTGGTATTATGATAAATTTCATAAAAAAAGTGCTAAGAAGGTTATTGATTATTTTTCTAAATATCGTGCTTTTGGCAAGTATGATGTTTGTAATGAGTAAGGGAAGGGAATTTAGAAAAATTCAAAGATATGTTTCAGAAGTAATAGATGTAAATGTTTTAGATGGGAAAGTTTTGGTGAATTATGATGACCATGGTGGCTTTCATGGAGATGGTGAGACATTTATAAAAATAAAAATGCCAAATGACAGATGCCTAGATGTAATGAAAACAAATCCCAAATGGTTGCCTCTCCCTTTTTCTAGTAATATTTCTCGTGTAGTATATGGAATTGAATCAAAAAATTTTTCTGCCTCGTCAATGATTCGTTACCACGATGGTGACGAGATACTTATTCCTCCAATTAAAAATGGGTATTATTACTTTTTTGATAGACATATGGAGAGTAAAAATCCAAAAGATGATACAGAACTTTTTAATAGATGTTCCTATAATTTTACTCTTGTGATTTATGATACAGATGAAAGAATGCTTTATTTTATATATTATGACACATAAAAATAGACTATCTAATTGAGTAAAAAAATTGGGTATATCCTAAAGTTTGTGTAAACCTCTAAACTGATGTATAATAGAAATAGTCAGTTTGGAGGTTTTTATTATGGCTAGAAGAAAAAGAAATGAAAGTCC